>Ga0207029_10178_pt1 | contig 17471 bp, 18 predicted proteins | sample Alteio_BWMinCont_39_FD_153282 | JGI IMG/M metagenome (GOLD analysis project Ga0207029, IMG submission 153282) | Enriched cells from forest soil in Barre Woods Harvard Forest LTER site, Petersham, Massachusetts, United States -... | ecosystem: Environmental > Terrestrial > Soil > Temperate forest >...
CCAGCGGTGTCCAAAACGGTGTCCAGAAATCCATCCGAAAGAATTCCCGCCGTATCCGCGACAAAAATTCGTTAGCCGCAACTAACACAGCTGATCAAGATGTCATCAGGACTGTTGTTCATGATAGTATGGGACTGGCCTCCGGGAATTTTATACTTTTTGTCTTTTACCATTTTAATCACTTTACCGCCGGTTTTGAGAATCCCTTCTCCTTGCCGCAGGATGCTGTAACTGACTTTGGAATGGGTATGTTCAAACGATTCTTTGGGTTTCAATTTCATTTCAGCCATAGGGCCATCATGAAGCTTAAAATAATATTAGAAGTCAAGCTTTAAATGAAAAGACATTCTGATTGAAGATGAAGAATTTTTCCTGGCGGCTGCCCGAAGCGCTCGCGTGTGGCGCGTACCCCGCCTTTCTGATCTTGAAACGATTTTCCCAAATTTAATTGACAGGGCGGCCCCGGTTCTTTTATAAACAAATTCAATCATTAGGATTTGGAAGGGGTTCCCGTATGAAAATTAAAATTCGCAATTTTTTTATTTTTTCCGCCCTGGCTTTTTTGGCAACCAGCTGTGTCACGACGAACCAGATGACAAAGGACGCCAATATGGCTGAAGCGGCACATGACCTGGAACGGGTCGAGGAATCCCAAACCTATTCAGGAAAAATCGCCATATCGGACCTAATATTTGTGGCAAACAAAGGCCAGTTCAATGTCAATTATAACGAAGACGCGAGCAATTATGTCCAGGCGGCGAGGGTTAATATTAGCGGTGATGCCAGTTCATCGGTACAAATGGCCCTGTTTCTGGCCGCGCAGGGACAGGCTTCATTTACCGCACCCGTTTCTTTGGGTTCGGCTCCGGGCAGCAATGGCCCCGCAAGCCCGACCAACCCGTTGCCGAACCAGGCGGAGACGGCCGTGAACGGGTTTACCGCCCCGACTCCGCTAAGCGGGACTCCCACCGACGACGAAAGAGACGCGGTGGAAAAAGGGATTAATGACAAATTGGCGGAGCAGTTTCTGAAATTTATGGCCAATCCCAATCCCAACATTGACACCAATACTGAAGCGATTGTCTTTGCAGTGATGCAGGCCACCTGCGAGCCGGGACAAAGAACCCGGGAGGGATTTATTGCGGAAATGGATATTATAACGAAATACGCCCGCCAAAAGCCAATCAAGGTTTATAGCGCAAATCCCAATTTCCAGTCTGGAATTGAGGGATTTAACAAGGACACGGGACAAATGTTCAAAACTGATTTGGTTTCAACCAATGCGATTGTGGCTAACCAAACCAATATACTTTACCTGGTGGGAACAAATACGGACACCGAGATCCAACAAAATTCGCGCCCCGGTGTGCTGGCGGTTTTACCGCTTATGGACAGCCGAAACATGGAATTGCAAAATAACAACCAAAGCCAAGTCGAAATCGCCGCGGCCCTGTCGGCCGCTTTCGCCGCCAAGGGGGCGACGGCGGCGGCGAACATCCTCTCGGATTACGTCAAACGCCAGCAGTCGAATATCCAGACCTTCAATTCTCTTCCGGTCACCGTCGCCTACGCGAACCGGACGGATTTCGGCTTTCAATTATACCCGGCGGCAGAGGCCCTCGAAAATCCCGGCGAATCCGGGCCGGCAGCCAAGGTGCTGGAGCCGGTGACCTTTCCTATCGTCGTGGCGCTTAAGGTGGAAAAGAGTGATTTGGAAGGCACCGATACGAATGCCCCTTGGAATTTACTCACGATGGAAACACACGCGCATTGGATTCCCATCAAGTGGGGCTATTGGCATAAGCGATGGCTTTATGACATAACGCAGGCGGAATGGCCATTTAATTGGTGGGAGGATTCCAGTTATGACTTCCTGGCTTACCAGCCGGACTACCAACTGGAGTATCGTGCCAGCCTGCTGGATGACGCAAGAAGGTGCCTTAACATTGTGGCCCCTGATGGGATGACCCATCCTCTAACCATTCCACCACAATATTCTCTCCAATACCTTCAATTGGAGGAGGCTTATGATTCATTAAGAACTTCTGCCGTGGGTGTGGAAACCGCCCGGCCGCTTCCGGATATGAAGGAGCTTTTCCCCACAGACCAAACAGACACCAATGCCCCGACGATTACCGATGTGTTTCCGCATACCATTTGGCGCAATACCAACACGCAATTTGTTATCCTGGTTAAAGGCGTCAAGAATACGAACGACATCCAGGATGTCATGATCGCCGGAGTATCTTGCAGCAATCTCACCTATTTCCCTTACGGCTATACGAACTATACCCGGGCCATTACTTATAACACAACCAACACGATTATTTCCACAAACTTGGTATATACAAAAGACATCGCCAGCGGTGCTTTGGTGGGTCAACCGGCATTTTCCGTGGCTACCAATACTTATATTACAAATTATGTCGGGGACGTTGTCGCGAGTTTTGCCTCGGCGGGGGTGGCTATCGAAGCAACCTTGCCCAACATGTTCTATTCGATAACCAATACCGCGACCAACAACATAGATTTCGTTGTGTTATTTAAATATAACAACTTGCCTCCGGCCACGAAAACTGTCGGCATGCTTCTCCAGGGCAAATCGCAGCCCCAAGCTGGCGTGACCATTGCCCGTGACATCAACGGCAAAGTGTTGGGAATTAACATCCAGCCCACCCGGGAAGTACCCGGGACAAATTTGCTCAATGCCACCAGGGACGTCTTGCGAAAAAGCGAACCCCCGCCCAAAACGGTAAACATCATTCACTGATATCCGCGACAAAATCCAGCAGCCCCGAATGCTTTCGGGGAAAGTGTTGCGCGACCGCGACACGTGCTTTCTCGTCCAGCCCGAGCGCGGCGTGTGGAAATTAATTTAAATTCCAGTATTTGGGGGATTCTCCCGCTATTCCCTGACTGCCGGAATCTTCGCCGAGGTAGGATGGATGACGCATGAACATGAAACTGCATTACCGTCTATTCCTCCGTCGCAAAAGCGTTTACTACGCATTTGACGACCCCACCAATGGTTATGCGAATGCCGGCTCGTAAATCCGGTTTGATTATTATGGCATCGCGGTTTTTTTAAAGTATTCATTACCGATGCGGCTTTTGCTCAATGTACGCACCAGCCGTCATGTATCGGGCATCAAACGCCACCCCTGATTTTCAATCAAGCATTTTGTGGCTCAAGAGATTCACAGACTGGATTCACTAACTGGCAATTATTTTTTGATGCATTTTGTTTTTGCCAATGCTGGGTGAGCGCATAGGTAAATTTGGCTAATTCCAGCTGATTCCGGCCCTCCCAGTACTTTGCTATGTATTCATTTTAACGTTGACGGCTTCCTTTCACAAGCCGTCCTGCTTGTGTTAAGATGTTTGACTGGAGGCGGTTCACATTCTGTGAGCCGATATCAGTTCGTTAAACCGTGTTCTCCCTGTCTGCTGTAAAACGCCGTCCGCGCTAACAGCCACAGTCAATCAACCGAAGCGAAATCCGCTTCGGCGGGTTGGACGGTGGAAAAGGAAAATCCCATGAATGCTCACATCTATGAGCACATCACCAAGCGCATCATCAGCTTGCTCACGCAAGGCACTGTTCCCTGGCAAAAACCATGGAAAGCTCGCATCGGGCTGCCCCGGAATCTCGTCAGTCAAAAATCGTATCGTGGCATCAATGTCTTTCTGCTTCTGGCCATGAGCTACGAATCACCATTCTGGCTTACATTTCGGCAGGCGTTGCAGCTTGGCGCCACCGTACGCAGGGGCGAGAAATCATGTCCCGTTATCTTTTGGAAACAGACGACGATTGACGACAAGGAATCAGGCAAACCACAGAACATTCCGCTGCTCCGCTATTATTCCGTCTTCAACGTCGCGCAATGCGACGGACTCAAAACCGGCACCGGGCCGGTGGCGGAACCCGTCAACAGCATCGTTCATCCGGACGAAATCGTCGCGCACATGCCGCAGCGACCGGTCATCAAGCATGGCATGACCCGCGCGTTTTATTCGCCGCGCGAGGATTATGTCGGCCTGCCGGTGCGGGAACGGTTCGCGCGGGCGGAGGGTTATTACGCCACGCTCTTTCACGAACTGGTCCACGCTACCGGCCACGAGTCGCGGCTGAATCGCGCCTCGCTCACGGAAAAGGCTGGTTTCGGTTCGAACCCATACTGCAAGGAGGAATTAATCGCCGAAATGGGTGCTGCGTTTCTGTGCGGCCACGCCGAGATCGTCGAGCATACGATTGATAATTCCGCTGCGTATCTGAATGGCTGGCTGGAACAGTTGAGAAATGACAAAACCCTGATCGTCCAGGCGGCAGCGCAGGCTCAAAAGGCAGCAGACTTCATTCTTGATAACGGCCCGGAGGAAAGTGCCGTCATTGCCACGGGATCAATCACACCGCCCCCACTTGTTGAGGTGAGCGCATGAAACTCATAAATCCCAAGGAATTCAAGGTCATGGCGCTGCGAGATTGCCCCGTGCCCAGTGATATGCTGGTGTGCGAGAGGCCACAACAGGCGGCTGATTACTGGCGGTTGCACATCGCCACCGCCCCACAGTTCAATCCTGAATGCGAATGTTTGGTGGTGCTGATGTTAAATACCCGCAATCGGGTGAAGGGGCATCAGTTGATTACCATCGGTACGATGGACACCATTCTTGTGCATCAGCGAGAAGTGTTTCGTTGTGCGATCATTGCCGCAGCGGCAAAAATCGTGCTGATGCACAATCATCCAAGTGGTGAGCCTGTACCTTCCGAAGCTGACATCAAAGTAACCCGCGATTTAATTCGTGCCGGCCAACTCCTTAAGATCGAAGTGATCGATCACGTCATCATCGGCAATCCGAACCACAGTTCTTTGCGCGAATTAGGCTATTTTTATAGCTAAAAACAACCCCGACCAGTCTTGGCCGGGGCTCTTTGCATTAATCGTAAGGCCTGGCAGAGTTTTCCGTCATGAATTCGACCTTCAATTTTTCTCCGATGAGGTTCATAGATTTAACCGCAGGGAAAATGTTTAAAGTTCCATCGACTCTTTTGTAGGTAGTACGTCGCGTAAGAGTTTTTAAGCCTAAAGCAGCCAGCAGTTGTGGTTCGGAAACCATACTTAAAGAACCTAAAAATCTACTATAGCATTTAGCTTCCAGAATTTGCGACGTGCCTGGGTCGTGGCTCCAGTTCTCGGCTAGAGCAGTCATTGCTTCTAAAGTGACTCCATAGAACGGATCAGAGTTGGCAAGCGATTTTAGCAGTATCAAATTGTTTGGATCTCGTTTCCATTGTTTGTCGAGTCTAAATAATGCCTCTCGACGAACGCGCCCATCTTTATCATTTCTCACAAGAGAGTCGCACAATGATTGAACGCTTGCGGTTTTGCCCCAACATTGTCCAAGCGCGGCAACTGCAGCGGCCCGAACGGATTCGGGATAAGGACTTCTTCGAACGAGTGTTTTAAACCAATTAAAAAGCTCCGTCCGGCCTTTCCAACTATTTGCAATTTCCTCGGTTGCGGTTGATCGAACATGGTCGTTTTGGTGAGTGTGGACGATGCGTTTTAACCAGGAGAGAACTGCTTTATTTGTATGAAAATGTCTCGCGATCCCTCGAATTGCTTCCGTATGGACGTCTGACCTTTCTGCAGTACTTACGATTTCTTTTAACCATCGAAGAACTGCTTTGTCATTGCTCCATTGGCTCGCGATCTGAAGAACCGCTGTCTCTCTTACCTTCCTGGCAATATCGCACACTGACCGTTGTTGGAGAAAGCATAGATTTGTAGAATCTTGCCAATAGTGGGCCATTTCGGTGATGGCGGTGCAGCGGTTTTCTCTACAAATGGAATGTTCGGCAATCGCGTTCAACCATTCGCGAGTTTTAGGACGATTGCTTCCCTGTTGAGCCATCATGATTATCGCGACAGTTTGCGTCAACCAATCTTCACTGGTCAAAGCAACATTCATGAGGCAAGCTGCGATGGCCTCTTCGTGCCCGAATAACATTCCTAGTAACTTGGTGGCTCTCGCGGCATTCCAGCGCAAGGCTCCAACCCGGCTTGGAGACGCATGTTTTACATAATTCACGATCTCAAGCGACGTGGAGCGCATAATGTCGCTCATCTCGCTTTTGCGGCAGTCGCAACAAGACAAAGAAATTAGTTCCTCTTTTATTCTAATTGAGAATGAGCTGCTAACCATTTCGCGATGCTTCACTTCGTTGAAGCATTCAGCTCCTAGTAAAATCGGATTGGGGTCGGTATGGAAATCCGCACAACAATCGATCAAAGTGTTTAACAATGGTCCGACTAAGACAGGATCAAGCATTCCACAAAAAAGGCAGAAAATCCTCCTCCATGCGCTATCGTCGGAACATGATTTGACGTATATAGTCCTAAGATCGTCTTCACAAATTGATTTCTCAATCACGAATCGCTGCCGAAGATCATCAGCACAATAAAAATCTAAAAACCCACGATGGATGAATGCGAAATGATCATTCCCATTCATTCGTAGGATGCCATTTCGCTCGCGCAGTTGCCTGATCACAGCGCGAGCAACGCTCAAATGGTTTGCATGAACGAAGCCCTTGATGGATTTTACGATGATTGATTCGAGTTCGATTCCAGATATGCTGTTTGCGGTTGCGCCAGAATCGGTTGCCATCTGACGTGCTATATGCCGAAGAATAATTGTTTTCTCGCGAATGCCTAAGGCCTTAGAATATTGCGCCAAATCTGGATCCGCTCCCAGGGCTTCGTTTACCTTCCAGCGTTCTAACAGCATTTGTGAACATTGTTCGAAAAGTTCTAACCTTGTATTAGGAAGGGTTTCGTCACACCTCAACATGAGCATAATTGACAGGAGCTGGGGATTGGTGGCCAGATCGCGCAGTGCATTTGATTGAAAAATATATTGCTTGAAAATCGCTGCTTCGCTTCTCAGTTGATTTGATTTATTCCCAAGGTTAATTTCATTATGCCACTTTTCAATGAAAACGGAGATTTGATTGTCGTCAAAATCTTCGAGGTTAAAATGCTTGAATCCAGATCGACGGAGCCCAAGTTCGCGATAGCCAGAGAGGCGTGAGGTCACGACAATGCGAATTGTGGGAAATTCAGTGGTGAGGCGCAATATGCTCGTGACCACCTCTTCACGCATTGCACTGTCAAGAATTTCATCTAATCCATCAAAGCATACCATCACTTCGCCAGCGACCATTTGTTTTGTAAGCTCCTCCTCGCACAAATGCCAGAACATACCGGATCCGTGACTTAAGAAATCCAGAAAACTTCGGATGTTGGTATCATTGCGCCGAGCTTCGGCGTAAGACCGAAGTTCAATGATTAGCGGCAAATGAAGACTGCGCCTTTTTGTGTAACTTGCTTCAGCCCAGCGAAGTGCCAGGAATTGGATTAGGCTTGATTTGCCAGCGCCCAATGATCCTAAAATCACCATCCGTTGGTTGTTGCGATCAGCTATGACGTCAATGACATTTTGATTTTCCTGTTCGATGTAGCGCAAGCGTGCCGCGTCAATGGAATTTAGCGTGGCATCTGTCTTTGAAACCTCATGATCGAGTAACGTCTGAAAATATTCCTTTGAAAGCTCAAGTAAATTCGGGTGTAACCCTTGGCAATCCCGAACATTTTGTGGAACATAAATGCGGGCAAGCGATAATTCATGATTAAACACTCCTGTCGGAGTAAGGATGTCCACTGGCAAACGCCCAAATCTGTTTCGAATCGCGTCTGCATATTTGTCTTCGTTTTTTTTGCGATTTGAATGTGCGGATGTTATTATTCTCCTTGTGACAGGCCACTTCTTCGAAGGTTCTCCTAAAATCTTACGAAGTGTATTTACAAAGCCACGGAGTTGCTTGAGGTCCTCTACAGGTGTGGCTCTTTCTGAATCTTCATGATGCCAGGATATGTGGACCGATTCTGGCGGTAGTGTTGTCTCATTTACTCGTATGCGGCGATTTCTCCCATCCTTTTCTTTACCATGTACGTTGTATCCCCTGTCGCACATAAACACTTGTTTAACCAAACTAAAATCCATGGTACGTGAGTTCACGTACGTAAACAATGAATGGATGAATTCATCGTCAGTGTTCTTGTAAATCGCGTCGCCTAATGAGGCGGCCAGACTCCCACGAGATTTTCCGGAGAAAAAGCATTTGCCCTTTTTGCCAGCCTTTCCCCAAGCGGCATATTCCAGAAAGAGCAAAGTCAATGCTTTTGTGACTTTCGTCCAGCGAAGAGGATGGGTTTTATGCTCTCGATCTAAGAAATTTGGTTCAGTTGCTCCTTCCTGGGTGAAATCAATTCGTTCCAAAACGGGAGGATCCTCTCCGACAAATGTGAATTTAAGCTTGTGACCGGGGTTCGGACGCTCTGCTAGTTGTTTGGGAATATCAGATCCTGCCGGTGTAATGCCAGCATGCATTCTTTGCATACTTTTGTTTGTTTGCATATTGAGCGTGATAGCCATGATGAGATTTACCATGAAATCCTGCGCCTGTCACCGCAGTTCTGAAATCAGCTGCGAACTTCTGAAAATCGTTCTACGTCGATTAAAAGTTATTTATGTAACAATGCTCTTGTATCCCAGCAATGGGTTAAAAATGTAAAACCAAAAGTTGGCCAAAACATCGCGGTGCTGGAACACCGGATGAATACTAAACGCTGGGAGGCCTGCCAGTTAACATGAACAAGAAAATGAAAAATATTACAATAGTCCCAGCTACCGGCGGCGCTTATTCGGACATAACCATCGCGCCGGGCACGACCCCGCGTGATGTCAAAAAACAACTGAACCTCGCTGATGAATTCGTTCTTACGCGCGGTCGTGGAACCGAGCCCATTCCGGACGGGGAGAACCTTTACGAATCGGTCAAAGACGGGACCAAACTTTTCGCCACGACTGCTGTGGAATGGGGCCAATGATTACGTACATTCGCAACATTTGTCGCTGGGTTGAACAGGCGCTGGTTCCTGACCCGACCGCGCCGCGAGTCGAGGTGGTTGAACAATATACAATTCAATCCCAAGGCGTGCGGCGCGGTCAACGCAGCGTTCTGGTAAATCGTGTACCCCGGCCATATTGGGAGGAGCGGGGATGGCAGAAAGTTGGGGGAAAATATGAGGGGATGTACCAAACTCGATTTGGTCACTGGTTTGGATATGTAACTGTTTCACCTAGTGGCAGGGTGGAAGTATTTATTCGTAATCCCCCTGCATGCCTCGAAAAACATCCACACTGGGCGTGCTTCAACAAACGCCTTGATGGATGGTATTTCATCCACCCCATCAAAAGCATCGCGGATGTTTCCGCCGGCATCATCAACGTTGAGAAAACGATCACCGAAGCATATGAAGATTAAGTTATATCGTTTGTTAATCAAGTGGCTGCTGCGAGAAATGCGGCGGCTTAAACGGGAAGAGCGCCGGCGCGCTGAGTTTAAGCTATCGCCGCCACTCGAATCATTCCCCCAGACGTTCGTCATTGAATCGTTCTTTGCCCGCCAATTGATAACGCTGCTTACACCCAGTGCCAATGAGGAGATGCATTTCCTGACGGGACCGAAGATTGGGCCGATCAGGATCGTTTGTCGCTGGGCCGCACCAGCTCCGCTTGACAGCCAATCGCCGGTATTCGTCCGTGCGACGGCCAGATCGGTTGCAGATGTCCTCATTCCAATCATCGAACAGGGCGCAGAACTCCACATTTTTGCCCACAGCCATCCAGGGGGAGGAGCCGCAGCGACGACTCCCTCGTCGACGGATGTTGACTGCCTTGGCAAATTGCAAAAGCACGGTTCGCCGGCCATCGGTTGCATCGTTACCCGTGACGGTTACGTTCGCTTTTTTTCCATCTTAACAAATTTCCACGTCATGGTTTTGGGGGCTGGCGTGGAGGAAATATCCAAAAATGTTTTCCACATCACACGTTAAAATTGCCACTGAAAAGGTGGTGCCGCCCGACCGGCGTTTTGCGATTACTCATCGCCAGGAATTGATCGCCGGATTTAATCAGGCAAGCCTCACGATGTCGGACGGCATCTCGATCGGTGCCGGCGGGATCGGCGGTGAGGTCTGTGAAGGTCTGTGCCGCAAAGCTGTCGGCCGCCTTCGCATCTTCGACCATGATGTCGTGGAACACACCAACCTGAACCGTCAGCATTTCTTCGCGACCGATATCGGCAAGAATAAAGCCTGCTGCCTGGCGCGAAATCTTGCGCCACATTGTCACGGCGGAACAATTCTTGAGGGCTACCCAATGTCGTTTGAGGACGCCGTGGCTTTGGGTATGGACATGTCGGCGACGTTCGTCGTGTGCGGGGTGGACAATTCTGAAGCGCGCGTTGCGGCCTCCAAGCACTACCGGCGGCTGAGCACCCCCGTGATATTTATCGCTGTCGACCTGCTGGCCGAATGCGGCCACGTCTTTGTGCAGGGGGGCAACCCCAGAACTCCTTGTTTTGGCTGCGCGTTCCCAAAGTCGCTGGTGGCACGCAAAGCACCATGCTTTGTGCCCTCTTCCAAGGACATTCTAAAAGTCACCGCCGGCCTAGGCTTATACGCCATTGATTCCCTGCTCATGGACAGAAAACGGAACTGGAATTATCGGCGAGTCCATCTCGCCGGTTATGCACCAGACGTGCTGATGAACATCGAACAGAATCCAAAATGCCCAATTTGTTTATCACAACAACAAGGCTCCCCGGCTGCGGGTGCAGTGGCCAGCCGGGCTTCCACAGGGAGTATCTCCCTTTGACCCTCATGACTCGGACAAAAAGCATCAAAATCCGACTGACGGATGACGAACTTCGCCGCTTGAAAGCCACTGCCGGGCGACGCGGCGTCTCGTCCCTTCTGCGGGTTCGGGCGCTTGGTCCCGACCGGCGTCAGTTGCAAGTCGAAAGGCTTGCCGTTCTCTCAGAATTCAACCGCGCCCGGAATCTGCTCAATCAGATCGCCCGGAATTCCCAACGCCAAACACCGTTGGCTCAGATCGAGATTGTCTCCCAGCTCATTGCTGTCGAGCGGCAACTTTCAATTCTCAAAAAGTCATGATCATCGGATTTTCAAAATACGGACACGGCGGTAGCGGGCCGGCCCTCGATTACCTGACCGGGTATCTGGTCAACGGCGAGGCGCGCGATCCAAAGCCGGAAGTGTTGCGCGGCGACCCGAAAGCCGTTGCCGAAATCATAGATTCGGTTCCATTCAAGTGCCGTTACAGCAGCGGCGTGTTGAGCTTCGCAGCCGAAGATCGCGTCACTCCCGCGATGCAGGAGGACATCATGGATCGTTTTGAGAGCGCGGTTTTTGCCGGATTGCCGCCAGACCGACGCAGCATCGTCTGGATTAAACACGCGGACAAAGGCCGCACTGAAATGCATTTCGTGGTTCCGCGCGTTGACCTTGGGACCGGAAAATCTTTGAACATCGCTCCGCCGACGCCTGCCAGCCGCCATTTGCTCGACACTTTGCGTGAGGCGATAAACCGTCGTTATCGTTTTAGGGATGCAAACGACCCGGAGTGCGCACGAAAGGTTTCGTTGCCGGCTCACGTCGCAAAGCTTGCCGCCCAGGCCAAACGACATGGCCAATCCGCAAAGGTGGATATTCGGGAGACGATTGCGGAACAACTTCAAAAGCAGGCCGAGGCCGGAACGGTCACCAGCCGCGCAGGCGTGGTTCGTTTTCTTAAAGACCAAGGCTTCACCATTGCGCGCGCAGGTGTCGATTATTTGACCATCGTGCGTCCCGACACGGGCGAGCGGGTGCGTCTGACGGGAAACCTGTTTCGTGAAAATTTCTGTCCCCGTGACCTGCAAAGTCCCTCGAGACGCAACGATCCGGCGCAACTGCTTCTGCTGGAGAGGCGGCTTGAGCGTCTCGTCGAAAAGCGCGCCGAATACCACCGCGCCCGCTACAAAGTTTTAGGGCAGGCGGTCGAGCCTGCGCAAATCTTGGAGCACCCAATTTATGACCGAACTCGAAACACGCCTCCTCAACGCCTTCAAGCAATTGGAACAACAATACCGCCAGCGCGACCAGTTGTTGGCGAATACGCTGGCCGATTTGTCGAAGCGACTCACGGATGGAGCCGCTCGGAACACGACCTTGAACTCGCAACTGTCCGCTTTGAGCGCACGAATCGAGCGTTTGCAAACGATTTTGAACAAGCGTTAGTGACTGCTGAAGGGAACCGGACAACTGAGGTCAATCCCTATCAATACCCCGTCACCAAGCCCGCAACCCGTGCGTTCGCAATGCATGATCGGGACGCAGACATGGAGCCGGAAATGGAGGTTGAATTTTAATGAAAACGATTTCCGAATGGCTTGCCAGTTTTAGGCAGCCTATGCCACAACAAACGGCCGTTCCTCCGCCGGACGCAGCGCTTGCCATGCCCTTGCTCCGGCTTGGGAAAAAAGACAACTGGTCTATACGCGATTCTTATGAAGGAACCGCAATTTTCGGTGCCACCGGGGCAGGCAAAAGCACAGGCAGTGGCCAAGCGATTGCAAAATCGTTTTTGAGGGCTGGTTTCGGCGGACTGGTTTTGTGTGCTAAAAGCGACGAGGTAAAATTATGGCAGCGTTATTGCCGCGAAACCAACCGCTCAAATTCCCTTATCATTTTTGGCCCGGAGCAACCGCACCGCTTTAATTTTTTGAATTACGAACTGTCCCGGCCCGGTGCCGGTGCCGGTCACACGCAGAACCTCGCCCAGCTTTTCACCATCGTGATGCAAGTAGCCGAGCGGCAACGCGGGCAGGGGGGCGGTAACCAGGATTTTTGGGAACGCACACAAAAGCAATTGCTGCGCAACTGCCTTGACCTCGTCGTCATTGCTCGTGGACGGTTGATGCTTCAGGAATTATACGATGTGCTCGTCACCGCGCCGTCCACGCTGGAGGAAGTTGATTCGGAAGCATGGCAGAAATCATCAATCTGTTGGCAGTGCATCCGTGAGGGTGAGGCGAAACCAAAAAGCGCACGGCAGGCGCATGACTTTGCGCACGCCACTAAATACTGGACACGCGAATTCCCCGCCTTGTCGTCGCGAACCCGAAGCATCATTGTCACCAGCCTGACCAGCCTGATGGACATTTTTTTGCGCGGTACATTGCGCGAACTGTTTTGCACCACCACCAACATTGTGCCGGAAATGACGCATGAAGGCGCTGTCATAGTCCTCGATTTGCCAGTGAAGGAATTTGCCGAAGTCGGTCAGCTTTCGCAGACCCTTTTCAAATATATCTGGCAGCGTGCCAGTGAACGTCGCGATGTCAGCCGGCATCCCCGTCCGGCATTTTTGTGGTGCGATGAGGCACAATTCTTCGCCACAGCCACAGACGCACAATTTCAATCAACCGCCCGCAGTGCACGAATTGCGACGGTTTATTTATCCCAAAATGTCGGCGCGTTTTACGGACATCTGGGGCAACCAGAAACGCACAGTCTCATGGGCAATTTGTCCACCAAGATATTCCACGCCAACGGTGATCCAATGACGAACAACTGGGCCGCAGATTTGTTTTCAAAAAGCTGGCAGTCTCGTGGAAGCACGAGCGTCGGCACGGCTCGTGAAAACACTGTTTCAAAAAATTATTCATCCAGCGATTCGTTGGATTTTGAAGTCTTGCCCGGAGCATTTACAAGCCTGAGCAAGGGCGGCCCGGAATGTGGGTTTTGCGTTGAGGGAATCATATTTCAAGGAGGAAGGGTTTGGCATGAATCATCTAAAAATCATCTTAAAGTGGGTTTTGCCCAACGTTAAGTTCGCCTACAATATGCTGGCCGTGAGTGCCGAAGTATTCTGTCGGCATTCCTTCGGCGCACGCTATACCCCCGCCATGTTGGCGGGCTTTATATTTTGCTTCCTGACCATGACCATAGTGTGCGGTATTGACCCAGATAAATCTTCACCAGCAATCGGCGTATACTTGTTCATTTATTTTGTCCTGCTGATTTACCATGGAGTAAAAATGTGGCTTCCCCGTGCCGTCACCCACAGTCAGTCCAGTGGACTATCGTGGGCATTCTGGGGCCGGATAACTGTATTTCCGGCACTGGTCAGAATTCTATTGGAGCCGGCAATCCATGTTCTCGTTGGTGTGGCGCTGCATCCGATGAGTGTACTGTTGTCCGACTGGCTTATTTTCGCTGGAATTTGTCTGGCCATCAAAGAATTCATTTCCTTTTGGAAGCACTGGAATCGCGTTCTTGATTCTTCGGACGCCCGGATCGAGGGCGAACGCATCACCAGCGGAGTTCGCCGATACTCAGCTCCCCGATCCGGCGGTGACCAGCGGGTCAGCCATGTCGCTGCCGTTGAGCAAGCCCAAGCGCCAGCCGATTCGATTCAGCAGATTTACTCCCGCCTTGACCCGGCATTGCAACAACTGGTTGCCATGCCAAATCAAAATCGGCCCAATGCACCGACTCCAAATCGTCCGGTCGTCCGACCGGCGGTGGTCAGAAACCAAGCTAGGCCGGTTGGCATACCTCCAGGAATTAACCGCAACAGAAACCGCACATAACCATCAAAAATATGAAAACAACACCTGCACGTCCCACTCATGAGATCCGGCTCGGCGCTATCAAGGCCGCTGTCTGGAGGAACGAAACAGAAACCGGCACACGCTTCAATGTGAAGTTCAGCCGCGTCTATAAGGAGGAAGATGCTTGGAAATCCACTGAATCATTCGGTGTCGGTGACCTGCTGCTGCTAAGCAAGGTTGCAGACCAAACTCATTCTTGGATTCATCAGCAGGAACAGAACGAACCTGGCAGCAAACAGCAGCCTGCCGAAATAATCGAACCGCCCCTCACCCAGTAATCGGTGGTATTGGCTGGGCGGGAGGAAACAAGAAATCTACCGCCCGGCCTAAAGATCAATGGATTCTAAAATGTTGAATTAACAAATCGGCGACTATTCCGCGGCGTAGCTAAATGGAAAATCACCAAAACATAAACGCAGACAGTGGCAGCGACGAATATTTCACGCCGGGTGAAATCGTCGAAGCAGCGCGTCGTGTTATGGGTGAAATAGACCTCGATCCAGCTTCGAGTGTACTGGCCAACAAACGGATTAAAGCCAAACGAATTTGGACGATTTCGGACGATGGGTTGAAGCAGCAATGGTTTGGCCGGGTTTGGCTTAACCATCCGTTTGGAAAAAGCACGAATAAACCTTGGATATTAAAACTTGCAGAGGAATACAAGTCGGGGCGCACACGGGAAGCTATATGTATTTCCTTCGCTTCTACATCGGAGAGATGGTTCAGTCCGTTGCTTGAGCAGCCTCAATGTTTTTTCTTGAGACGCACAAATTATTTTCTTCCGAACGGAACACTGAAGAAGGGTGTCACGAAAGGCAGTGTTGTTACTTATTTTGGCCACCGCGTGTGGAGATTCGCGGAGGAATTTTCCAATTTGGGTGTTGTAAAAATCCCTTACGTACTTTCGCGTGATAATCACTAAAAGTTATGAATACTGAAATCAACGAAATTCTCGGTTCCAACACCAATTCTAAATCAATGCTGGTCTCCGCTCAGGCAAAGGAATTGCTGAATCTGAGGCGCTTGCCGGCGATGTTAACTACTGCCCAAACCGCTGTCATGCTAGGGTTGGCCGAGCATGATATTCCCATACTGGTACGCGTCTCATTGCTGAAACCATTGGGTGATCCGCCATCCAATGCCGTGAAAAGCTTCGGCACCGCTCATATTTTGGAACTTGCTGGCGATATTGCCATGCTCCATAAGATCCGTCGCACAGTTTATCGGCATTGGCGTGGAAAAAATGCTCGCAAGTCCGAGGCGGGGCATGCTGGCAACGGCCACTTTCGACAGCTTAAATAATTTCTGCAAAATGAAAGGAGCTAGGTTTTGATTTGTCTCTGGTCGATAAAATGTCGGCCGCATCCTTCCCTTTTGGAAGATGAACGCAGCGCACAGACTTTCCATGGGTTCGGAAGAAGTTTGAAATGCCCTTTGTGAACATTTCTCCAGCGGAGTCGCCTTGCCCAATAACTTCCACCTGGAACTTCAGAAACTCATTAACCCAGTCAGGGCGGAATGAGGTCGCCCCGAGTACCCCGACCGCCCTCAAACCACACGATTCCAAAGCTATCGTGTCAGGAACACCTTCACAAATGTGAACCACGCTTTCCGGCGGCAGAGTAGAAAGGCAGTCGGTGTTAAACATGGGCTTTTCAATGCCGCGCAGGTTCAAGTATTTCCTGCCTCCCTCAAACATCCGCGCCTGGATGTAGATGATCGAACCATTTTTGAGGAACGGAAATAATATTGCCGGTGTTCCCCAAATGAGTCGTTCTGGATTTGTGTCTTTTCCCCAGACGATTCCGCTACGATAAACGCGTTGCGAGCCCCATTTGTCAACCAGCCTCGTAAACACGGATTGAGGATCGACCAATTCCCGTAACTTGAAGCGATTCGCGGTTTCCGTTGAGATCCCATGAGACTCGATGTAATGACTTCCTTTTGTGCTGGAAATCTTAGGGCAATGATTAACCAACCAAGAATACAGCTCCGTATCCGTTGCAAAAGCGGTTGCATTTTCTGGGCGTTGCCGAGCAGACACTGTCGCAGGGTTTTCACTGTGCAGCTTTGATGCGGAAAGGCTGTCGTCGGTCGACTTAATTTCAAATTCAAAATGGCGAGCAAACCATGCCAGCGCCGACTTGAAGTCGATCTTCTCTTTTTCCATGACCAAGGCGATGGCGTCACCATGTTTGCCGCAGGCTCCAAAACAGCGCCAAGTGTTCCGGCTTTTTAGGAACGAAAGGCTAGGGGAGGCTTTGTCATGTCCCATAAAGCACATTGCTTTCGTCCCTTGGACTGAAATGCCCAAATGTTCGGCCACATCAATTATCGGGATTTGTTTTATTCGTGATAAATCGGTCATATTTCCATTTTGGATGGCCTCACAGTCAACTACCGTACTTCAGTTCATTGAGAGGCGGGGTGTTTCCTGAAATTTCAAATCTTCGTTTGCTTGTCGACGTTCATATTCTTCCAGCGGTGGCACCGTCACTTGCGAGTTTTTCGCATAAGCCCGGTGGACGGCCTTGCTGTTGTGACCCAAAGCGAGTTGCGCGAACCGTTCGGGATACCCGGCTGATTTTGCCCGTTCAGCCCAAGCGTAACGGTACGAATGCAGCGTGACGCCCTGAATTTCCAGCCCAACGCAACGGCGCTTGAATTCTTTGGCACGGTGTTTTTCACGCGCCAGGATAAGCCTTGGAAATAACGGCCCGCTTTTGGGCAACGTGGCCAAAATGGTTTCCACTTCTTTTCCAAACCGGATTTGTGGCGGTTGCTGCCCGCGCCAACGGGTCTTCATCCTAAAGAAGCTAATAATCCTGGGACCTTAAACAGTCGTGTGGGTTCGAGTCCCACCACCGGCACCACTTCTAACTGC
>Ga0207029_10173_pt1 | contig 17429 bp, 19 predicted proteins | sample Alteio_BWMinCont_39_FD_153282 | JGI IMG/M metagenome (GOLD analysis project Ga0207029, IMG submission 153282) | Enriched cells from forest soil in Barre Woods Harvard Forest LTER site, Petersham, Massachusetts, United States -... | ecosystem: Environmental > Terrestrial > Soil > Temperate forest >...
GCGTTAAAACTCATCCCCGAGGCCTCCTCGTCAAAAAATGCTTTGGCGTACATGTCAGAAGTGTTGCCAATATCGCCTCTTTTGGCATCAATTATATTTAAACAATCTTTGGGCAGGTATTGCCAGGTATCAATCAAACTTTGCAGCCCCCTCACCCCCCTGCTTTCATAAAATGCAGCATTGGGTTTATAGGAGACTGTGATTCAAAAAGCAAATACCTGGGCCGGGCCAGACAGGTTGATGTTTGTAGTTGGCGCTACCAAAAGCACAGAGTTTACCAATATCCGCAAGTTTGCCCCGGATAACTTTTTGTTAGTACCTGGTGTAGGCGCACAAGGTGGCAACCTTGAAGAGGTTTGCCGTTATGGTATGAACAAGGATTGCGGCCTGATAGTAAATGCCTCACGCTCCATTATTTATGCTTCAAACGGCAATGATTTTGCCGAAGCCGCGCGTGCCGAAGCATTAAACATACAGCAGCAAATGGAAAAGGAATTAAAAAAAGCAGGGATCATAGCATAAACTATAATCCCTGTCTTCACTTTTCGTTTATTTTACTGTTATCTTTTGCCTCTTTTTACTTTAAATGTATTATTGAATACCATCCCGGTGAACTTATGCTTGTTTTTTAGCATACTTATCGGGAAATGGCCTTGCGCGGCGCGTGAATTCAGGCTTTGTATAACCTGTTTATTTGCCACCGAATAAGTGCCCGTATTTACATAAGTCAAAATATCTGCAAATAAACCTTCGGTAGGATCGCCAAAGTTTTTTGTAAGGTCGTCGTAATCATTTACGCCAGGATAGCCTGTAGCGCCCGGCGTAAAGCCAGAATAATATCCACCCTGGTTAGCAGAGTTTTCTACAGAAAATTCGGGAGTAAACATTTCATACTTATTAATATCAATAGCAAAAAATCCAACCGGCTTGCCGTAACTCTGTTCACCAACAAATTCCACATCCATTTCGGGGCGCAGGTTGTTAATGGTCAATTCGCTGGCCGAGGCTGTTTGGCCGGTTATAATAAAAAACACCCGGTTAACATTTAATGTACCCACTTTTCCAAAATTTACGGCATTCCCCGCTATCGAAAAGTCCGGCTGGCCGCCAAATTGGCCTACAAGTAGCGGATCTTTATCACTAACTAAATTGCTGTTATAATAAGTATTGTACATTAACGAACCGCTTTTTGCTGTTGGCACAATTAAGTTATCAATATATTGGGCTGTTGAAACATAGCCACCGCCATTGTAACGCAAGTCTACAACAATATCGGTTATTCCCTGCGTTGTAAAATTTGCAAAAGCAGCGTTTAACAAAGGATCAGCAACAGCATCGGATACAAAACTGTTAAAAACAAAATATCCAACTTTATGCCCGTTGGTTGTAGCGATCACCGTATCTTTTAATATTGGGTTAACGTTATAATCAGCAGTTGTCAGGTTAACGGTTTTTGTGCTGCCGTTAAGCGCTGTTACTGTCATTGTTAAGGTACCGCTGTCGTAAATAGCATTGCTTACAAAATTTAAATTTGTACTGGTACCGGTCCCGTACCCCGCGCCATCATATGATATATTGGAATTGCCATTTATACTGGTAATCTGGCAACCACGTGTTAAGCCTGCAAGCCCTGCAGGAGAGCCAGGGTACACATACTCTATACGCAGGTCATTTACCAGGTTATATTGCACATCTAAACCAAAGTCGCCTTTTACACCATTTAACTCGGTTGTTACCGTGCCATCATCAATAAACGAATACTTAGCCTGACCGGGTTCGGGGGCATAAAATTCATAGGGCTCGTTTGTTGTAGGGTTAATAGCATACTGCGAAAGCGCATTAAGCTCGTTAGTAAGCGCCGTGAGGTCATCGGCATTGGTAAACGAGCGTGGCTGAAAATCGGAATAATCGGGCAAAGCCGTAAACCATAAATAATCTTCTTTAGCATAAACGTAAACCGAATCCTGGATCAGTTGAAGGGTAGTCCCGGTTTTTGACGGGGCCGATAGCTTTGCCGTAGTTTGGTTTTTATTCTCTTTTTTACAGGATGAGATCAAACCGGCGGAGAGTACGATAATTAAATAAAATATTTTTTTCATGTTAATGAATATTGATTGCTTATTAATGGGCCGTTACCGGCAACGGCGTTGCGCCTTGTTATATATTTATAAAAATTCCTGAACGCTAATATAATCAATTCCGCATACTTCTGCACAAAGCCTGTCATTTTCAGAGTTCTCTATCATCAATAAATCCCTTCTTCGCAAATTATGGTCTTTAATTAATAGGTTAATAGCATCTGGTTCGGGTTTTGCAAAAGTTTCGTCGGCAAAATAGACTGTTAAATAGGGCTCAAGCCCATGCCATTCTGTTTGTTTTATCTTATTTAGTTGTTTTTGAGGATTGCCATTGGTCACAATAAACACTTTTTTTCTGTCTATAACAATTTCCTGCAGCAAATTTAATATGTTTTTATAAAGAAGCAGTTTTAACGGAAGCTTGGCAGTTATCAGCAGGTCCTCTAAATTGAGCCTCAACTTTTCATCGATATTTAACTTCTCTTTTAAACGGTCAAAAACAAGCTCCTTACCTTCTGTTGTGTACGTATTTATCATCAGGTTGGTTGTTTCTTTCGCGTCAAACAATGCTGTATACTCCAATAATCCGGCAAATAAATAATAAACCTGGTATAAATAGTCTTTTTCAGGATAGAGTACATCATCCAGCTCAAATATAAATGCTTTTTTACGCTTATCTATTTCACTATATTTCATTTAGTAGTTCATGGTTGATGGTCCATAGTTCATGGCAGGAAGTTGATAAGCCGCTGCCATGTTAGGGGCGCAATTTATATTTTTTTGTTTAATGTAAACCTCTATTTTTGATTGATACATTTCAGGACTGCGCGCTACAGAATGTTTTAAATATGAACTATTAGCCATGAGCGATCAACCAATAAGCACCATTGCAAAAAAATTGCAGATCAAACCCGGGAAAACCTGGGTGTTTTATAATGCCCCCGAGAATTATCTTACTTTATTGGAGCCATTGCCCGAGGGTACAAATGCTGTGTTTACTATAAGTGGAGAATTTGATGGTATTCAATTGTTTACAATAAATAGCGCCGATCTTGTTATCGGGTTAAAAGATATTGCCCCTTTATTAAAGCCGGACACGATACTTTGGATAACCTATCCCAAAAAAAGTTCGGGCATTAAATCAGATCTTGAAATGATGGGCAGTTGGGACGAACCAGCAAAATATGGCTTGACCACTGTTGCCTCGGCAGCAATTGATGAAACATGGACAGCTATACGATTAAAACCGGCAGGGCAATCGAAAATATCCGAATTTAGAAATGAAGCCGTTAAACAAAATGAGTATGCCGCTTTTATTGACCTGGAAAACAGGCAGATAAATTTACCACCTGATTTAAAGAACTTGCTGGAGCAATCGCCGGGTGCTATGGTATTTTACCAGGGTTTATCTTTTAGCAATAAAAAGGAATATGTGGTGTGGATACTGTCGGCAAAACAGGATGCTACAAGGATAGCAAGGCTAACCAAAGCGGTTGAAAAGCTTTTATCCGGGAAAAAGAACCCTTCGGAGAAGTAATAACGACATAAAATGGAAGCAGGCGTAAAATTTAAAACAGTAGATGAGTATTTTGCCACCTTAACGCCAAATGAAAAAAACATTTTGGATAAGATGAGAATGGCAATTAAACGGGCAGCGCCACAGGCCCAGGAAGTGATTAGTTATAATGTGCCCGCAATTAAATTAAACGGGATACTGGTTTATTATGCTGCCCACAAAGAACATATCGGCTTTTATCCTACGGCATCACCTATTGAAGTTTTTAAAAATGAATTAGCTGCATATAAGTGTTCAAAAGGCGCCGTCCAATTTCCGATAGGTGAACCTATGCCCCTTGAGCTGGTCGGTAAAATAGTGAGGTTCAGGGTGGGGCAGGATATTGAAAAAGCAAGAAACAAAAAATAGGGATCGATATCAAAGCGCTACTTTATCGGTCCGTAGTAAAATCAAATTGCTCCACCTTATTTATCAAGCTTGTTTATATGAGCAGACATAAGTTTGGCATACGATTTTGCATCCGCTGCCAAACCCATTATCGACGCAGTTGTTGGATTTTCATCCATCCGCTTTTTACCCTTAATCTTTAAATCCATCACCTTCCCATTATTAAGGTAATACCTGCCTTCAAAAGCAAGGTTAAGCTTGCTATAATCTAATGTACCATCCTTTTTCCCGGGGAAATCTTTTTCAGTTTCATAAATAAAGAACGGTTTGCCATTTTTTAAATAGTAATCATATTGCCTTACACAATACGAAACGCCTATCCATACACTCAATTTATAAATGGTATCTTTTTTATAATAACCAGTTAAAGATACGCCGCCATCCGATTGTTCGTCCGGCATAAAATCTTCATTGTCAAGTTCAAGTTTTTTAAGGGTAGGGTCATTGTTTATTTTCTGAAATAATTCCCTGGTGTGTTTTATAATGGTGTCTTTGTTCTGGCCCTGGCCATAGCAAAAGCAACACGGCAAAAAAATAATAGGGACAAATGCTGTTATAGATCGTATCATTTTAATTACTTCATTTTTTATCATATAAAGCTATTGATAAATACTGGTTTTGATAGAGGGACTCATTAAAGATTGGTTTTCGTTGAAATAGCGTTAATTTTAACGGCGCTTATCAATCCATAAACTCATTGAGATATTTCTTCCACATAGCCTATCATGGCGCCCGGTATAATGGCTGGCAAAAACACCCGAAGGTATCGAGCGTCCAGCAGGTGATAGAAACGGCGCTGGGTAAACTATTTAAAAAGCCCATTGCCATTTTTGGCTGCGGCCGCACCGATGCCCACGTGCATGCCAGCCAGTTTTTTTTCCATGTGGATATAGAAGATGATAGAGAGTTCGACTTGTTTTTCAGGCTGAATAAAGTTTTGCCGGATGATATTGCCGTTTTTGATATCATCCCTATGCAGGGCCAGCCACACGCTCGTTTTGATGCGGTACAACGATCATACGATTATTTTATCCATACCTATAAAGACCCGTTTTTAAGTAATTTCAGTTCGCTTTATCCCGCGCAACACCTCGATTTTGATAAGATGAAGGCTGCGGTTGCATTATTGCCACGTTATAATGATTACCGTGGCCTTTGCAAAGCGCCGGACCGGATGGAGCATACGCTTTGTTATGTTTCGTCGGCAGGTTTATTTGTTGACAATCATGGGGATAAAATAAGGTTCCACATCTCGGCTAACCGTTTTTTAAGTAAAATGATAAGGATAATTGTTGGCAGGCTGTTGGAAATTGGTCGCGGTGAAATGAGCGTGGATGAGTTTGAGCATTATCTCATTAATAAAGAAACACCCAAGGTTATTATACCGGCATACCCGCAAGGGCTTTATCTTTCAAAAGTTACTTATCCATATCTTGATATCGAACCCCGCAGTACGTTTTCGGCTGTCCTTCAAAATAGTATGGAAGCCGGCTGGCAGGAGATATAAGCCTTTGTATTTATAGCGATGGGTTTTCAAACCCATCGCTATAAATAATTATGCTTCACAAGGTCGTTTATTTAATCCAATTTAAATTTTATTTCGCGCTGCCTTTAGCATATTGAAGGTTTTAAACATAGCGATGGGTTTCAAAACCCATCGCTATCAGGTAATTATACATACTATTGTTAAAGCGATTGACCTCCCATTTGGAATGAATGCAGAAACTACGCCGTAAAAAGGGTAATTTTGCGCTCCTTAAAAACAAACGGATGGCGTGGTCAGAAAAATTAAAGCTGAATAAACAATTGGTACGGTCGTTAACCGAAGTTGGATATTTGGCTCCAAAAGAAATTCAGTTAAAAACCTTGTCGCGTATTATCGGCGGGCAGGATGTTATAGCGGTTGGCCCGGAGGGATGCGGTAAAACAAGCGCCTATATTTTAGCGGTATCGAACCGGTTAAAGCATACTTCCGAAGGTGTGCCGCGCGTACTTATATTGGTGCCAGATAAAGAACAGGTGCTTGATGTGATAGCCCGATTTGAGTTACTAAATAGAAATAAACCTGTGCAGATAGTCGGTTTGTACGCAGCCCCCGGCACCGAAAGCCAGATGAATGCATTGGCCGAAGGCGCCGATATTGTGGTTGCGACACCCGACAGGGCACGCGCCATTTACCTGAAACTCGGCCTTAATCTCAATAAAATAGAACTGCTTATTGTTGATGATGCCGACCTGATTGTTAAACAGGGCCTGCAATTGCCTGTCGCCGAGCTTGCCAACAGCATAACCAAATGCCAGCACCTTGTTTTTACTACGGTAATACATGATAAGCTGAACAAAATGATCGACCCGTTTATGAAGTTGCCGGCCATAGTTGAGGTGGAAGAAATTGGGGAAACGAAAGTTGAAACACTCCCGCAGTTGCTATACCATGTGCCTAACTTTGGAACAAAGCTAAACCTGCTGAATTTTTTTATGCAGGATGATGAATTGTTCACCAAAACCGTTGTATTTGTGAACAGCCGCCAAACAGCCGAAAAAGTTTATAAAACGCTTCAAAATCGTCAGAAAAACACGACCTCGATACTTAAATCGTGGACGATTGAGATGGAGAGCTTCATGTTTATTGATGATTTTAAAGATGCCCCTAATGCCCGGGTGCTGATAGTTATTAATGACGATGATGCCCCTGCTATTGATCTTTATAACATCCCTTTCGCAATACATTTTGAATTGCCCGCAGATAAAGAAACATTTATCGGGCATATAACAAAGCATCAACCCGAAAGCGATGATGAAACACTTGCCATAACTTTTACCACCGACCTTGAACTAAGTATGGTCAGGAAAATTGAACAGGCTATTGGTCAAAAAATACCGGTTGCGGAGTTGCCGGAAGGGCTGGTGATTGAAAAAGAAAAGAGGGACATTGAACCCGAAGATAAACCATCCGGCAAAAAGAAAATTGTTGAAGCTGTTGCCGGCGAAGCCTTTCACCAGAAAAAAGCCAGCAACTTAAAAACCCATAACTTTAGCGCAGGCTTAAAGGCTAAAATGAACAACAAGAAGAAGCACTGATTTAGTGATTAATGGTTGGAGGTTAGAGATTAGTTGATTAGTCCGAAAGTCGGAAAAGTCCGGAAGTCCGAAAGAAGCTGCAACGGGAGTTTTTGGCGAAAAATGCTTTAAGTTATTTAGAATAGATCAGTTGCTTTCACCATTCAATAAATAAGGGGTAGCAACGTACAAATCCTCCACTTTTTTCCTGGCCCACTCCGTTTTGCGGAGAAATTTTAAGCTTGATTTTATACTTGGGTCAATTGTAAAACAATTGATGCGGATGCGTTCGCCTAACTCAGGCCAGCCATAATGCGCTACCAGTGCATTTAGTATTGTTTCAAGGGTTTTGCCATGAAGAGGATTATTGGCCTGTTGAGTCATTCAGCAAAAATAATATATAAATTGTAAATGCAGGGGTGCGGTGCGCACATGAAAATCGCGTTTAAAAATACTAACGTCATGCCGAACTTGTTTCGGCACCCCATCAGAAAAGTATGCGAGCGGTCGGTCTGCAACATGCAAGTCGCAGACCAAGCGGGCGTGAATATCTCGTGAGGTGCCGAAACGAGTTCGGCATGACGTGTGTTTTTATTTGGAAAAGCTTTAAAATTATACGATTAAACCTTTTCCAGGTATTCTTTCAGCGATGTGCCAATAATATGAGTCCATCCTTTGGCAAAACTTTCCCTTGCAAAATCTTTTTCAGCAGGGAAGGATTCTATACCGGCATGGGTTAATTTTAAACGGGTCTTATCACCTTCATCAAACAACTCAAACGTAACAAACGAGTGGCCTGGATACCCGTCATAGGTCCATGTATGGGTAAGTTTTTTGCCCGGTACTACCTCCGTGATCGTGCAAATATGCAGGTATGTTTTTTCTTTCGATCCTCCGGAAAAGCGGAACTCAAAGCCAACCTCGGGCTTAAATTCGTCGAGTTTAAAATACCATTGTTTCATCTTGTCCTTATCGGTAATGGCCTGCCATACCCTGTCGGCTGGCGAATTATAGGTTCTTTCAATTACAAAAGGTTCTGTGTTCATAATTTATCAGTTTATGGGGTTAAAATTTATTTTGGATAACATTCTTATTTAGTTTCACCGGCTTCTTTCTCCAGGAAATCGCCCAATGCATCCAGTTTTTCTGTCCAGAATTTCCGGTACTGGTCTACCCAGGCCGATACTTCGTTAAGCTTTTTAAAGTTTGCAGTGCAATACCTGTCCCTGCCTTGCTGTTTTATGGTGAGCAGTCCGCATTCGGTAAGGATTTTTATATGTTTTGATATAGCGGGACGGCTAATATCAAAATTATCCGCCACCGCATTCAGGTTTAACGACCGATGGGCTATCAAACCGATAATATCCCTCCTCGTAGGGTCGGCAATGGCCTGGAAAACATCTCTTCTCATCATAAAACAAACTATAGGAAACCGTTCGGTTACAAATATATGTGAAACCGAACGGTTACGCAATTTTTTTTTACTTTTTTTTTAATGTGTAGTCGTGTTAATATGCCCGGTACTATTATTATTTTGCAGGTGGTTAACAAGGTCATTAATTATGAGTTCAAAATTATCAGATTATACCATTACCACGGCCCGCTTAGTGTCATTCAGTGATGGGGTGTTTGCTATTGCAGTTACGCTGTTGGTATTTAACCTCAAAGTGCCGCAAATTTCCCCCGCCGATGCTCACCTGCTGTTGCCCCAAATGATTAAGCATATGCTGCCTAATTTCACCACTTATGTATTAAGTTTTTTGCTCATTGCCATATACTGGACCTTCCATCACCGTATACTAAACGTGGTAACGCACATTGATACCACCTTTTTATGGTTGAATATTTGCTACCTGCTGCTGATCTCGTTTATCCCGTTCCCGGCGGCGTTGTTTGGGTCGTATCCCAATGAGACGTTTAGTTTTATATTTTATATCCTCAGCATGATCCTGGTAAATGTGGTTACGATGATGATGCTGGCCTATGCATCCTATAAAAACCGGCTTATTAGCAAGGAGTTGCCTGGTGCGATTGTAAAGTATTTGTTTTACAGGCAGTTTACAACTGTTTTAATTTTTTTGCTTTCCATTCCGCTGGCACTATATAAATTGCAGATAGCGCAATATTGCCTGTTTATACTTTTCCCGGTACATTGGTTTACGCGGAAATATTTTAGAAAATATGCGGAAAAGTGATTGGGGTTATATCACATACAGCAGATAGACGCATTCACCTAATCAGGCGTTTCGCTACTCGCCCAATCAAGCGTTTCGCTTAAATTGTTACCCGCCCAGGCGGCACACCTGGACGGGCGAGATTGTAATTGATTAACTGCAAATCCGGCCTGCCAAACTATTTCTTGGCTTTGACTTTTTCGATCAGGTCTTCGATATCTGCTGCGGTTTGTTCTTTGGTCAGATCAGGAACGTAGCCGATGCTTTGATACCTGATGACGCCATTACCATCGATAAAATATTTAGTGGGGATGCCGGGCATGACATATTTTTTGAACGTCGCGTTCATTTTGCCATCATCGCTTTTTTCATCAAAGACGGTATAAAAAGGGTATTGGTTATCCGCCAGGAATTTTTTCACGAGGGACTGATAATTTGCATCGGTCTCGCGGGTATCGATAAAGAGAAACTTTACGTCAGGGTCATTCTTATATTTTTCGACGGCCATTTTTACTGCCGGAAAGGAATTGCGACAGGGTTCGCACCATGTGGCCCAAAAATCAATGACCAGCGTTTTACCTTTGAAATCCGCCAATGAGACTGTTTTGCCGTTGATATCTTTTAATTTAAAATCGGGTGCGGGCTGGTTCAGGGCGGTGTCGGCCGGTTTTGCAACCGAGGCTTTAAGGCTTAGTGCAAGTAAAAAAAGTGATAAAAATAAAGGTAAGCGTTTCATAAGTTCACGGGTGGTTTTGTGCCTTGAGAACGTCAAATGTTGGTGATTAGTATTAAGGTGGTTCAATCGTGTCGTTTAAATCGTCGCCCATCCATGCGGCACGCCTGGATGGGCGAAAAAGCTAAGCCTGCACAGCATGATCGCCAACCTTATAGCCGCCTGCTTTAACAGCGAAGGCGATATTAAAACGGTTGTAGGTGTTAATGGTGGTAATAGCAAGCGTCAAATCGACTAATTCTTCATCCGAAAATTGTTTTTTTGCTTCCTGGTAAACTTCATCAGGTACGTGGTTGTTCGTAATTTTGGTTACCGCTTCAGCCCAGGCGAGCGCGGCGCGTTCCCGGTCGGTGTAGAAAGGTGCCTCGCGCCATGCGTCCAAAACATAAAGGCGTTGTTCAGTCTCGCCGGCCGCACGCAGGTCTTTTGAGTGCATATCCAGGCAATAGGCGCAGCCATTTATTTGCGATACCCGGTAATAAATTAAATTTAAAAGCCGCTGCTCAACCGGCGATTTTGCCAGGTATATACCCAAACCATACAAGGCCTTAAATGCGCCCGGGCCTTTTTCATAGGCATTAATTCTTTGTTCCATTTTTTTAATTTTTATTGCCGCCGGCACAGTGATTTTCCGGGCTGGCGGGCAAGGTTATACAGTTTTTTGAATTACATCACCATAACGACTGAGGATATTACTATTGGACAAAAAGAGGAGATTTTTTTTGTTATAGAGGTTTGTATAAGGATTAGATTTTAAACTTCTCTCTAAAGAGCCATAGGCTCGATAAATTTTGTAACAACGGGTTTCAACCCGTTGCACATACTAATAATAATGTTGAGTGCCATCAGCACGACCCATATTGTACAGATGGATCCGCGGCAAGGTAGCATAAATATGGGCCGAACCCATGGTTCTTTTGTTGTTTTTTGCTTCTTTTCAACGGATTAAAATCCGTTGCTATAACATTGGTCGAGCCTATGGCTCTTTAGCATAATGTTAAGCAAACCACCGCTATGCCCCCCAACAAAAAACCCTCCCCTGCAAAGCAGAAGAGGGCCATATGGAAAAGTGAAAATTTCAAAATCTATCACGGAAACAAAACCCCATGATAATCAGCAACGTTGGCTAATGGGATATTTGAGCCATATTTTGCATTTATGGCATCGATATATTCATTAGCAACTATGGCATAACCGCGCGGGGTAAGGTGTACGCCATCTAACGAAAATATACCGCCTGTAATAAACGTTGAATTAAGGCCAAGGCCATCAATTATTAAACCGCTCTCTTTAACATTGTTTAAAAAAGTATAAGCATCAAATACAGCCAACCCTTTTGAAGCTGCGGCCGCCCTGATGGTATTGTTAAACGATAGCACATGCTCACGCGTAAGGGCTACCTCATTGGCATCAAGCACATACTGGTTATCAATAGGCGAATATGGTGTTAAACCATAAGGCAGCTGGCCATAAGGTGTAGTAACAAGCGTGCCTATCATGCTGGTAGGGAAAGTTAAAACAATAAGGTCGTTAGCTGTAGCCAACCTCGGCGCATAGGTAGTGCCCGAAACAAGGGCATTAATGTATATGCCTTGTACCGAAGGATTAGCCTTTTGTACGCCGGCAACAATTGCACCAACAGTTACCGTGTTAAAATAAGGTATGGATGTAACGTCAGGAATGGTAGCTACCACACCTTTAGGGGTAATGCCATTTGCATTTGGTGTTGTAAGGGTGTTTATCAGCAAACCATATAATTGTGCAAAAACGGTTTCGTCGGTTAAAACATCGCCTGCACCGCCAGATGTTGCATATAATAAGGCATCGTTATTACCCAGCCAGTTGGAAAAGAAAGTAAACGGCTTGGCAGTTATAAAGGCAAGGTATGGGGTGGTATTGGTAGGGAAGTCGCCAGGGAGCATCCTTTCGTAATAACCATTCAAATTACCCAGCGGTGCATAAGTGATCTGTTCCAGCTTTATGCCCGGAACGCCGTAATTTTCGATATCGCCGGAATATTTGGTATATAAAGTTACGTTACCAAAACCTGGTACCGGTTCTATTGCCCTGATGGCCAGGTTGGTAGTAACCGGCGTAATAATAGGCGAGCCGCCTGCGGTAAACCCGGTTAATTGCAAATAGCCCGAGCCATTGGCCTGTTCGGTACTGAACAAAGGCTGGTTAAATACGCCGCCGCCAACTGATTGCATTTGTTTGGCAATAATTGAAGGGTACGAGTTTTGTTGCCCTGCAAGATAAAGGCCGCCATCGGCATAACCGGCGGTCAATGAGTTGCCTATTGAGATGTACCTCGAAAAATCGGCGGTGCCATGTGTAGGCGTTGGTTTTTTTATTTCGGGTTTACAGGCAGTTATTAATAATAAGCCTGCAATGATATATAAGTGTTGTTTCGAAAATTTCATCTGCTTAAATATTAAATTTTACCAGTGATAAGATAATGAGATACCCGGGATATAAACATTTGTTGCATAAGTGCCTGATAAACCGGTGTAGATGGTGGTTTGCGTGCGTGGCAACAGGTGCTCAAATTCGAACGAAGCATCAAGGTCAAGGCGGTTAGCTAATTTATAGCCAAGGCCACCTGTAACATAAACCCTGTTGGCATCGGGCACCTCTGGCGTTACAAAACCATTAGGTGCCGCTGTGGTAGCATAGCCGCCGCCAAAACGTATAGCCACTTTTTCTGATGATTTGTACTGTGCGCCCAGCCTGATACTTGAGGCGTCGTTATAATCCCTCGGGAAAGACGCGTTGACCAATGCCGAAGATTGCGTTGTATAATTGAAAGCCAATGCTTTATAAACATTCCATGCAACAAAATTGGCATCGATGGCTATTATCCATTTTTGATTGGGGTAAAATCCGAACCCGATTGAATTGGTTGCCGGTAACGGTACTGTAGAGGTAAAGCCGTTTGGCTGCGGGAAGTTAGGCTGCACAGACGGCGCTACCGAAAATACAGCATTGCCGCTAAAATCAGTTGAAACACCGCTGCGGTGCGAAATACCAATGGTTACGCCCGATTCTGTTTTAAAAAACACGCCTGCGTTCCAGCCATAGCCTTTGCCGGTACCATTAAGGTGCGCCTGCCCGTCCTGCCCGTTTGCATTGCTCAACGGAATAGCCTGTGTAAGGTCAATATCCGCATGGTTATAAACAAAACCACCGCCAATACTCAGGTAGTCGGTTATTTTTATACTTAAAGTAGGCTGAAAGTAAATCGTTTTCAGGTCCAGGCTTTCCAGGGCATATTTACCTGCCCAGTTATCGCCCCAGTCGGTTAAGCCGCCAAATGGTGTATAAATGGCCATCCCAAGTTTCCAAATAGCATTTTTGGGTCCCCAAACGCCATAAAATGTAAAAGGCGTAGCAATTTTATTTGCTGTATGGTATTCAAGGTTTGTACCATAAGGGTTAAAGGTTGATTGAAACACCAGCGGACTTATGCCTGCCTGTAAATAATTTTCAGGAAGCATGGCAACAGCGCCGGGGTTAAAAAATACGGAGGCGCCGTCCAGTAAAGTTCCGGTGCCTGTGTGGCCCATGCCAATTTGCTTTTCGCCTTCAAGGTTCACCTGGAAACCTTGCGAAAATGCACATACCGGCAAAGCCAACCACAGTAGGAGTAATAGTTTTCTCATAAAATTATAATTGGTTTATAAACAGGCAGATGTATAGGTTTATTAGCTTACACCTGTCAGGGAATAAAATTAGTTTGGTTTGAAACGAAAAAAAGGGCTATAATGCGGAGATATTAGTCAAAAAGTCGGTTATTGGGGCTGGTGAGTGGTTGATTGGGTTGATTAGGTGAGTGGTTGGTTATCTAAAACTACCCTATTTAACTCAATTAACCAAATCAACTCAATAAACTTAATCAACCATTCACTAATTTACCCTATCTTGTAAACATGAACAGAAAGATCGGACAACTAAGCCTGTCGAAATTTGCTGACCTTTATGCAGACAAGCTTGCAAGCGCTGATTTTTTTGTAGCCGATGAAAAACAGCTGCTGAGTTTGAGCGAATATCCTTACCGTTCGGACGGGTATATTATAGGTATTTGCACCCGGGGAACGGCAAGGGTTGAAGTTAACCTCCAGATTTATGAAGCGACACCGGGCGCCATGCTGCTGGCAACACCTTTTCACGTGTTAAGGATATATGATAGCAGCGAAGATTTTTTATGCAGGTTTGTGGTTTTCAGTAAAGCATTTTTAACAGAAAATAGCGTTAATAGTCACTTTTTAGAAACCTTCAGCTACTTTAAAAGTGCATCCATCCCGGTAATATATCCCGGCAATGCCGATGCTGAAATAATATTGGAGATATACTTATTGCTGCAAAAGAAACTGGAACGCGAGGGGCACAAATACAGGGTTGAAATATCAAGGAGTATTTTGATGACACTATTGTACGAGGTACAGTCCATTTACGAAAAGCAGCACCTCATTATAAAAGGCAAACAAACCCGAAAGCAGGAATTGAATGTACTTTTCCAGGAACTTGTTTTTCATCATTATAAAGAACACCGCAACGTACAATATTATGCCGACGCCCTTTTTGTATCGCCCAAACATTTAACCGAAACCATTAAAGAAGTAACCGGCCGAACGGCGGGGGAGTGGATAGACGATGCCGTAATACTGGAGGCAAAAGTGTTATTAAGAAACCACGACATAAGTATTGCTCGTTTGGCGGAAAATATTCATTTCCCCGATCAATCCTCATTTGGTAAATACTTTAAAAAGCATGCTGGCATGTCGCCGTCGGATTACAGGGCGGTATCGGCTAATTGAGTGAGTGGTTGATTAGGTGAGTGGTTGATTGAGTTGGGAAAGTAAACTTTGCCGCAAATCCAACTCAACCAACCTAATCAACTTAGGCAACTCAATCAACCTAATCCAACTCAATCAACCAATAACCGACTTTTTGACTAATATCTCCGCATTGCAGACCTTCCTTTAGTTTACTAAGCCTTCTAATTTTACCAATATTATAAAACCAATAAAGCTGCCGTGAAAGTTTGCATAAACTTGGCGGAATAGCTTGTACTAAATCGAACCGATTAAACGCTTATTTATGAATACCACTGAATCTGTAAAAGCCCTTAAAGGGGGTGAGTTCCTGATCAGGGAAACCCCTGCCGAAACTGTTTTTATTCCCGAAGAGTGGAATGAAGAGCAATTGATGATCGCTGACACATGCTCCAATTTTGTTGCACAGCAAATAACGCCAAATTTAGCCCGCATTGACGACCAGGAAGAAGGCTTGATGCCGCACCTGATGGATGAAGCAGGCGCACTTGGCCTGTTAGGCATATCAGTGCCCGAGGAATACGGCGGGTTTGGCAAAGATTTTAAAACATCGATGCTGGTTACCGAAAGATTAGGCACCGGGCATTCATTTTCGGTAGCATTTTCGGCACACACAGGTATCGGCACTTTGCCCATACTATATTATGGTAACGATGCGCAAAAGCAAAAATATATCCCCAAACTGGCCACCGGCGAATGGAAAGGCGCTTATTGCCTTACCGAACCCGGCGCAGGATCTGATGCAAATTCGGGCAAATCGAGGGCGAAACTTTCCGCCGATGGTAAGCACTACCTTATTACCGGCCAAAAAATGTGGATCACTAACGGGGGCTTCGCTGATATCTTTACAGTGTTCGCCAAAATTGACGACGACGAAAACCTGAGCGCCTTTATTGTTGAAAAGGATTTTGAAGGCTTGTCGCTCAATACCGAAGAGCATAAAATGGGTATCAAAGGCAGTTCCACCCGCCAGGTGTTTTTTAATGATTGTAAAGTGCCGGTTGAAAACCTGTTGTCAGAGCGCCAGAATGGTTTTAAAATAGCCGTTAATATACTAAACATCGGCCGTATGAAATTAGGCGGCGGTACAGTTGGCGCCAGTAAAGGGGTTATCAGCCAGGCCGTAAGTTATGCCAATGAACGCGAGCAGTTTGGCCGTCCTATTTCAAAATATGGCGCAATCAGGCATAAGCTTGCCCAGCAGGCTATCCTTACTTATGCATCTGAATCTGCCGTTTACAGGGCCAGCCAGAACATGGAAGAGGCCACTGAATTGCTGATAGAATCGGGCATGGATGCAGCAAAAGCAAAACTAAAAGGCACCGAGCAATTTGCTATTGAAGCTGCCATAATAAAAGTACATGCTTCCGAATGTTTGGATTATGTGGTGGATGAAGGCGTACAGATCTACGGCGGCATGGGCTACAGTGCTGAAGCGCCGATGGACAGGGCATATCGCGATTCGCGCATCAACCGCATATTTGAGGGCACCAACGAAATTAACCGCATGTTAACCGTTGACATGATGCTTAAACGCGCCATGAAAGGGGAACTCGACCTGATGGGCCCTGCCCAAAAAGTTGCCGGCGAATTGATGAGCATCCCTGATTTTAACGCGGGTGAAGAGGACGGCTTGTTTACCAAAGAGAAAAAATACATAGCCAACTTTAAAAAGGCCATATTGATGGTGGCTGGTTCTGCCGTTCAAAAACTGATGATGCAGTTAAGCAAAGAGCAGGAAGTGCTGATGAACATCGCCGATATGCTGATTGAGCTTTACGTGAGTGAATCGTTGCAATTACGGGTTGAAAAACTCGTTAGTTTAAAAGGTGAAGCAGCCTGTAAAGAGCAATTGGAAATAATGCGGGTTTATATCAACGATGCCGCCGAATTGATTGCAAAAGCTGGTAAAGACGCGCTGAATACGTTTGCCGAAGGGGATGAAAAAAGAATGATGATGATGGGGCTTAAACGTTTCACAAAAACAGATGATATCAATACCACGCAGGCCCGCCGGAATATTGCCGCTAAACTGATCGCTGAAAATAAATATTGCTTTTAAAAATTGGCGGATTATGGTTTACTATGAAGGACAGGTGCTATGGTCGCAGATTGATTCAAACCAGCACATGCGCCATTCGGCTTATGCCGATTTTGCCGCACAGGCAAGGCTGATGATGCTGGAAAGCCTGGGTTTGCTGCCGCCGAAATTGTATGAATTTAAGATCGGCCCGGTATTATTCAGGGAAGAGCTTTTTTACCTGCGCGAAATCGGCATCAATGAACACATCAAGGTAACTTGTGAACTGATCAAATCGAGGCCTGATGGTTCGCGATGGTCAATAAGGCACCACCTTTACCGCGCAGATGGCATAAAAGCCGCCGTAATAGTTGCCGATGGGGCATGGATAGATATGGAAAAACGTAAATTAGCGCTGTTGCCGCCCGAGTTGAGTAAATGCTTTATGGCCGCGCCCAGGAGCGACGATTATGTTGAAGAAGAAGTAAAAAGTAAATAATTTTACAAAACCGTAGAGACGCAATATTTTGCGTCTCTAACTTTGTGTCAGGACGGATGATACGCCC
>Ga0207029_10152_pt3 | contig 16924 bp, 17 predicted proteins | sample Alteio_BWMinCont_39_FD_153282 | JGI IMG/M metagenome (GOLD analysis project Ga0207029, IMG submission 153282) | Enriched cells from forest soil in Barre Woods Harvard Forest LTER site, Petersham, Massachusetts, United States -... | ecosystem: Environmental > Terrestrial > Soil > Temperate forest >...
GAAAAAGGCCGCCTCGAAGCCCTCTTCAGCCTCGATATTCTCGACACACCCGAAGAACCGGAATACGATGAGCTGGTCCGCCTGGCTGCGCAGTTCAGCAGTGAGCTGCCGGTTGTGCTCCAACGCAGTTTCAAGAGAACGCTTCTTGGCGCGCAACTCCATGCGGCCCCGGACCTGCCGCGCGAGGATGACGAGCGCGTCTTTCTGGCTCTCGGTGAGTGTACGTGGCGCGGTATCGATGACGCAGAGCGCCCCGACACGATGGCCGCTGGGCGTTTCAATCGGCATGCCGGCGTAGAAGCGGATGCCGGGGGCGCTGGTGACGTTGGAAAACTCCTGAAAGCGCGGGTCGCGGGCTGCATTCTCGACAACGAAGAGGCCGGGCTGGCGGATGGCGTGGGAACAGAAGGAGACGTTGCGCGGAGTTTCCCGGACGGTCAGGCCAACCGATGCTTTGAACCACTGGCGATCCGCATCGACCAGCGTGACCGTGCTGATCGGCGTGCCGCAGATCTGCGCAGCCAGGCGGACCAGCTCATCGTATTCCGGTTCTTCGGGTGTGTCGAGAATATCGAGGCTGAAGAGGGCTTCGAGGCGGCCTTTTTCGTTCGTCTCTTCGATGGTGTTCAAGGGGGAGCCGATCGAGTACGTTTACTGCTTAATATATACGCGACATGACGATCCAGTGGTGAAGGAAGTGCCTGTGCGCCGGAGTTTGCCCTGCTAAACCGGTACTGAGCCCGGAAGAGATTCCCGCTGGTCCGATCGTTTACCGAGAGCAGGCAGAGAGTCTGAAATAAGCAGATCAAATTAGCTGTTCAATCCTGTTTAGAAGTTCTCCCGAGTATCCAAAAAATATTTCGAACCGATTTCTGTTGCGCTGTATTGCAATCCGCGATATATTTATTTGCGCATTGCAATATTGCATATTGCAATGCTGAAACGGGGTGGTTTTCGGGGATGAAGCTGGGGGACAAGATTCGGTATCTGCGCGAGGTGGAGGGCAGTTTGCGCGGAATGGGTCGGGCGATCAATCAGCAGGAGCTGGTGCGGTTGATCGAGGCCGAGACTGGCGGCAAGCTCAGCCAGAGCTACCTTTCGCAGATCGAGAGCGGGGCGCGGCCGCATCTGACGAACACCACGCGGCAGACCCTGGCTAGCTTTTTCAAGGTGCATCCGGGGTACCTGGTGGATGATCCCGAAGGCTATCACCCGGAGTTGCAAAGTGACGTTCGCGGGATGGAAGACAAGCTGGATTTATGGCTTGTGGCCGGGGCGGAACGGTTCCGGCGGGATGCGGCGCTAAAACATGCGCTGCTGACGGTGGCGCGGCATGAGCAGTCGCGGGAGTGCTTGCTGCTGCTGGAGGCAGTGCTGGAGACGCCGGGGCTGATGCCGCGATTGGTTGAAGTATTGAAGCCGGCGATTTTGCCGGAAGAGGAAGCCGTCGCTGGAGTGGGGGCGAAGGCGAAGAAAGGAAAGAGGGTAGGGCGATGATGGCAATGATTGGGATAACCGCATTGTCAATGGTGGGTCCGGATATGGGTTTCTGGCAGGGCTTTTACTTTGCCTGCTTTGTGGCGGGACTGTTGCTGAGTCTGGTTTCGCTGGTTGGGGGGATGGGGCATATTCACTTTCATGGCTTCCATCTTCCGCATGGAACGCATGTGCCTCATGGGGCTCATGTGCATGGCGGCGGTTCACCGAGTGGATCGGGACGGGGATCGGGGACGGTTCCCTGGTGGAATGCGTTTTCGATCATGGTGTTCCTGTGCTGGTTTGGCGCGGCGGGGTATTTGATGACGCGCTATGGAACGCTGTTGGCGAGCGCGGTGTTTGCACTGGCGGCGCTATGCGGGCTGCTGGGTGGGGCGGTGGTGTTCTGGTTTCTGGCCAAGGTGCTGCTGCCGCATGAGAGGGAGTTGACGGCTGATGAAACTGCGGTTGCCGGCGCCGTTGGCCGGGTGAGCGCTTCGATTCGTGTCGGTGGGACTGGGGAGATTTTGTATGAGCAGATGGGCGCGCGGCGATCGGTTCCGGCACGGCTGGATGCGGAGTCTGGGGCTGGAGTTTCGATTGCGCGGGGAGAGGAAGTGTTTGTGGTGCGGTATGAGCATGGCATCGCGTATGTACGGCGCTGGGAGGATTTGCCGGAGGTGACGCGGTAAACCGGCTCCGATCCCAGGTCTCAAAATCGAGACCTGGGGCACCCAGATTTGTTTCGTTTGAAAGAGTGTGTAGTTTGCCAGTAACGCTGTTTAACCAAATTCTGTAAACCTCCCGGTTGAAAGGACCGGGAACTCGATGATGAACAACATTGTTTTAATGACTGGATTGGCCGTGCTGGTTTTGATTTTCCTGCTCGGCATGTTGGCCAAGATGTTTCGCAAGGCGGGGCCGAACGAGGCTCTGATTGTTTACGGTTTTCGCGGGCCTCGGGTGATTACCGGGCATGGAACGGTGATTTTTCCGATGGTGGAGAGCTGCCGCGAGCTTTCGCTGGAACTGATGAGCTTCGATGTGGCTCCGCAGCAGGATTTGTATACCAACCAGGGCGTTGCCGTAACTGTTGAAGCTGTGGCGCAGATCAAGGTTAGAAGTGACCAGCCTTCGATACTTACTGCCGCTGAACAGTTTCTGACCAAAACGCCTCCGCAGCGGGAAGGGTTGATTCGGCTGGTGATGGAGGGTCATCTGCGCGGCATCATCGGGCAGTTGACGGTGGAACAGATTGTCAAAGAGCCGGAGATGGTGGGCGAGCGGATGCGTAACACCTGCGCCGGGGACATGAGCAAGATGGGGCTGGAGGTGGTGTCGTTCACGATCAAGGAGGTGCGCGACAAGAACGATTACATCACCAACATGGGCAGGCCGGATGTGGCGCGCATCAAGCGCGATGCGGATATTGCGATGGCGACGGCAGAGCGGGATACAGCGATCCAGCGTGCGGTGGCATCGCGGGAGGCAGCCGTGGCCACGGCGCTTGCCGACCAGGAGCGGGTGATTGCGCAGACGGCTTCGCAGGCACGGCAGGCTGAGGCGCAACGCGATATGGACATTAAGAAGTCGCAGTATGCCGAGCAGAGCCGAAGGCAGCAGGCGACGGCGGATAAGGCGTACGAGATCCAGACCAACATCATGCAGCAGCAGGTAATCGCTGAGCAGGTGAAGATCGAGCAGACGGAAAAGGAGGCGCAGGTCAAGGTGCAGGAAGCTGAGATTCTGCGGCGCGAAAAGGAGCTGATTGCGACGGTGTTGAAGCCGGCCGAGGTTGAACGGATGCGGATTGAGACGCTGGCTTCGGCGGAGAAGGCGCGGCTGACGACAGAGGCTGAAGGTCGCGGTTCGTCGATTCGTGCGCAGGGCGAGGCGGAGGCTTCGATCATTTTCCAGAAGGGCGAGGCCGAAGCAAAAGCGATGAACCTGAAGGCCGAGGCTTACCAGGGATGGAACCAGGCTGCGGTGGTCGATAAGCTGCTGACCAATATGGCCGATGTTGTTCGCGCGATGTCTGAGCCTCTGTCGAAGGTGGATCGCATCACGGTGATTTCGACGGGCAACGATGGCGCTGCCGGGGTGAACAAGATCACTGGCGATATGACGAAGATTGCGGCGCAGGTGCCGGCGATTTTCGAAGCGCTGAGCGGCATGGACATCAAGAGCTTGATGGCCAATGTGCAGGCGATTCGGCAGAAGCCGGAAGACAAGCCGGAAGAGAAGCAGTAAGCGGGTGGGAAGAACCCAGGTCTTGGCCACCCCAGCAACGAAGACCTGTTGCTGGGGCCCCGGGCTGCGAGACCTGGGCCACCCAAAAGACGATTGAAGTTGAAAAGAAATGGAACGAGTGAGAGAGATGAACGACATACGAGTAGGTGGAGCGGGACGCGCTGTGCGGTTCCTGGGGGCGGTTGGGATTGTTGGATTGGTTTTAGTGGCGTTGTTGCTTTGGGGTGTTCCGGAGTATGGCCGGTACCAGGTGCGGGCTAACGCTGCGAACGAGATCCAGGTGAATGAGCTGCGGATTCAGCAGACGGAGCAACTGGTGCAGGTGGAGAAGCAGAAGGCGCAGATTCGCATTGTGGATGCGGAGGGGATTGCGAAGTCGCAGCAGATTATCAATGCGACGTTGACGGATCGGTACCTGCAGCATGAGGCGATTCAGGCGCAGACGACGATGGCCAATAGTCCCAACCACACCACGATCTATATTCCGAGCGGGAATAACGGTATTCCGCTGGTCAAGACGGTGGATGAAAGTACGCAGGACAAAAGCAAGTAAACAGGTAGTCATCAAGCAGGAAAACAGGCAGGCAAAAGGAGTTATGTCATGGCATTGCTGGAGAGAGTGAGCACGCTGTTACGCGCCAATCTGAACGACCTGATCGAGAAGGCCGAGAATCCTGAACGGCTGCTGAAGCAGCTGATTCTGGATATGGAGAATCAACTGATGCAAGTGAAGACACAGGTGGCCATCGCGATTGCCGACCAGCATCTGCTGGAGCGCAAGCGGCTGGAGCATGAGGAGCAGGCTATGGAGTGGAAGCGCAAGGCGGAGCTGGCCGTTGCTAAGGGGCATGACGACCTGGCGCGCGGGGCGCTGGAGCGTGCTTTGAGTGTCGAGCGGCTGACCAAGGGTTTTGCCGCGCAGGCCGAGGACCAGAAGCTGGAGGCCGATACGCTGCGCCAGACGCTGCGCAAGCTGGACCAGAAGCTGAATGAGACGCGGGCGCAATGCGAGATTCTGATGGCCGAGCATCGCCGGGCCAAGGTGGTGGGACGGGCTACGCAGGCGCGGCAGACGGTGGGTGTGACGCAGGACGCGGCATTAGGACGGATGAAGAGCCGGGTTCGGCAACATGCGGCGGAAAATGCGGCGGCGGGCGAGATTCTGGCGCCGGAGTCGCTGGAGGATCGCTTCCATAGTCTCGAAGAACAGGACCAGGTGGAGTTATTGCTGAGCCAGCTGAAATCGCAAGCGGCGTTGGCGGAGCCGAAGCGGGAGTAGCGGCGGCGGGGCGGCCGGGGTGAGGCTGTCGTGGCAGGAACGCTTTTTTCAAATTCTCGGCGACCGTGACGCAAACAATCGCGTCTAATAAGGTATCGGCTACTTTGAAGAGGGCTTCCTGCTTGTTTTCCAGGGCTTGAAGGCGATCTTACTGCAACTAAGCCCTGACTGGACCGGACGATTTTCGGCCCTACCCCGGAGAAGAATCAGCGAATGAATGCCCGCTCTGCCCATGTTTTAACTTGCCTGCTTGCGGGTACTGCTCTCTTCAGCTTCTGTCCCAACATGACTGGGCAGACGGATAAATCAAGTACGCAATTGACGGTAACGCTGGCGGAGTTGCCGGATGCTCCGTTGCCGCAGCAGCAAACTCCTGGGCAGAAGCCGGATTCCCCGGCACCAGCGAACCCAACCGCGGGTGCGGCTTCGAGCTCCAGTAGCTCCTCGGCAACCTCATCGTCTGGGTCCGCGCCTGACACACAGGCTCCTGCCACAAAGCCCGGCGAAACGGCGTCTCAGAAGACACAGCGGGAGATTGCCGAAGAGCAGTTGCAGCAGGAGAAGAAGCAGCGGATCGGCCTTCTACCCAACTTCAATGCGAGTTATGTTTCAGGAGCAGTACCGTTGACGTCGGGGCAGAAGTTTCGGTTGATGTTTTCTACCGAGAAGGATCCGGCGACATTTGGATTCTCGATGTTTGTGGCGTTGCTCGGCCAGGCACAGGGATCGCATGGGGCATACGGCGGGGGAATCGGAGGCTACGGCAAGCGATTTGGGCAGAACTACGCGGACACGTTCGATGGAGCGTTCTGGGGCAACGCGGTTCTGCCGGCGGTGCTGCATCAGGATCCGCGATACTTTCGGCTGGGATCGGGACCCCCCATGCACCGTATTCTTTACGCTTTGTCGACGAATGTGCGAGCCAAGCACGATGGGACGGGCAAGTGGGAGCCGAACTACTCGAATTTAATTGGGAATCTGATCAGCGGAGGCATTTCAAATGTGTATTTACCGGCGGATGAGCGGGGGGTGGATAGCACCTTCGAGGGCGCATTCCTGGTAACCGCGGAGGGCGGAATTGGCTCGATGCTGGAGGAGTTCTGGCCGGACTATATCCATTATTTGCAGCGCAGGAAACAACGAAAACAGGCGGCCGCCTTGGCTGCCGAGGCCAAGCCTTAAATTACTCCATAACAGCGCAGTTGTTCTTACTTAATCAGCGGCGCGCCCAGGCACTTGCGCAACTGCTCCAGGTCGACGCAGGATGAGGGCGGTTCAGTTTCATAGTGCTGTGCCATGGCTTGAAGGCATGAGGTCGATTCCTGAGCGCGTTTATAGAAGGCGGGATCGATAGCGCGCAAGTTCTTGTCATGCACGTCGTCATGAGCTGCGAGGGCGAGGCCAACCGCCTGGTTTTGCGCCACATCCAGAGCCAGATCGTGCGCGAAGTAATGATTGTCGAGGCGGCAGCTTGGAGGAGTCTGCGCTGGTGTCTGGCTGGAAGGCAGAATGCGTGGCTGAGCAATATCGCGCCAGTGCGAATCGCCTGCCATGATGTAGGCGTAGGCATTCGGAGCATTGGGATAGGAATTCATATACGCGGTGAAGGCTGCGCCGTAGTGATGACGCCTGTAGGCGCGGTCGCCGTCGGAGTTGAGCCTGCGCGCGGCCGCGCGACCGGCTGGAGTTTGTTTACTGCGATTGGCTTCGATGTGGTCCAGGATTCTTCTGGTGTCTGGCGATTCTGTTTGGCCGGACGCAGGCAGTAGGGGCGTGCTGGCCGAACCGGCGAGGAGTATGCACGCGATGATGAACTTCCACCGGCGGAGGGACACTATTCGGCCCTTTCCGGTTTACCTTTGACCTGAAGCTGGGCGACGCTTTTGCCATCGGGGCTGCGGTGGCTGATCAGGGCTTCTTCAACATCCCGCCAGTGGTCCAGATCGAGCACTGTCGTGCAGCCATCCGAGACATTGCCCACATGCACGTAGCGGCTATTATCACCGTGCTGGATGGGAAACCAGACCTGGTCGAACTCGAGATTTTTTGAGTATTTCCGGTAGAACTGGGTCATGTCCGCATTGTGCGGCGCGTCGGGCACAAGTACTGTGTAGGTGCCGGGGGGTATCGGCGTATAGTGCTCGGGCGTGCCCCAATTGGTATTCATAGTGACTTGCACGCTGAGGCCGTCAACTTCAAGGGTGGCCATCTGCTGATCGAGTTTCTGCCCGCCTCGGGCCTCTGAAATCCAACCCGGCACGTACTTGCCGTAGGTGACGACAATATTCGCGGGTGTTTGCACGGGTGGCTTGGTTCCGATATATGTGCCGACGTTGGCATCGGTGAGGTTCACTACCTGGCCCCGGCTGGGACCGTCCATGACCTTGAAATAGGTTCGGCCGTTCTTCGATTCGATACGTTGCAGCTTTGTGTATTTGACGAGCGGGATGCGAGCAGTCGATTCACCTTTGCGCGTTTGCAGCCAGCCGTCGGTACCGACCTTGTTGACATACAGAAACGGATTCGGATCGTGCTGGGCGACGGGGTTTCGCGTGGATGTGACTTGCCCGCTTGCCGGGACTCTGCCGCCAGCCATCTCTCGCCTCCGTTGCGGGGTTCGCGCCGATCCAGACTCCAGCCCGAATCCGGTATTCCGATGTGAGAACTCGTATTGACTATACCAAGGCATTTCTCGGGTCGATGCGCAGCCCCGATGCTTCTTCGACTGGGCTTGGTACCGAAGTACTTTGGCTCTAGCCTTTTACTTTGCGGACGGCGGCGGTGAGCGCCGGGACGACTTCGAAGAGATCGCCGACGATGCCGTAGTCGGCTACTTCGAAGATGGGGGCGTTTTCGTCTTTGTTGATGGCGACGATGCACTGTGAGCCCTTCATGCCGACGAGGTGCTGGATGGCTCCGCTGATGCCGACGGCGAGGTAGACTTTGGGCGCAACGGTCTGTCCGGAACTGCCGACCTGGCGCTCCATAGGGAGCCAGCCGGCGTCGCAGATGGGGCGCGAGGCGGCGAGCTCCGCGCCGAGGGCGGTGGCTAGCTCCTGGACGATGGGGAGGTTGGCTTCTTCCTTGATGCCGCGGCCTACGGAGACGAGGATCGTAGCCGAGCCGAGGTCGACGGTCTGGGCGGAGGCGCGGAAGGGTTCGCCGGGTTGGATGCGAATTTGGGCTGCTTCGAGTTTGGGGAGAAATGGCTCGACGGTGGTGGCGCTGGCTTCGGGAGCGTCGGCGCGAAAGGCTCCGGCCTGAATGGAGAGCAGGCATACGCCGGTACCGGTGTGGCTGTAGCGGGCGTTGAGCTTACCTTGAAGAAGCTGGCGGATGAAGGTGGGGGCTACGGAGGCTCCGGCGTGGGTTTCGATGCCGGTGACGTCGCTGATGAGGACCTGCTTGAGGCGGGTGGCGAGGCGTGGAGCGAAGTCGCGCACCTGGTAGGTGTGAGGCAGGATGACATAGGCAGGCTTGACATGGGCGATGAGCTGGGCGCAGGCCTCGGCGTAGCCATCCGAGGTGTAGGCGTGGAGCAGCTTGTGGTCGACGGCGTAGATGGTGCGCGGCGGCTTGCCTTGGATTTTGGCGAGAATGGGGTTGGTCGGGCTGGTGACGACGGCGATGTCGACGGGAAGCCCGCGGCCCTCGGCGAGAGTGTGCGCGGCGGCCATGGCTTCCCAGGAGATGCGGCTGATGATGCGGTCTTTGATTTCGAGAATGACGAGAACGGAACTCATAGGGCGCGCACCTCAAATTGCAGTTTTTCTACCAATGCCGCTGCGGCTTCAGACGGGCTGCCACCGAGCATCTGGGTGGTGCGCTGCTTGCTGGGAAGCATGACCTGATCGAGGATGACCACCGGGTCGGCGGGCTTCACGTCTGGGTCATTGTGGATGAGGTCGGCGACGGTGACGCGGCGGACTTCTTTGGTCTTGGCCTTCTTGATGCCCATGAGCGTGGCGTAGCGCAGTTTGCTGTTGCCGGATTGAATGGTGAGGACGGCGGGAGTGGGCAGTTCGAGATGCTGGAACCAGCCGTCTTCTAGTTCGCGGAGGACTTTAATTCCTGTTTCGGTCTTTTCGATTTTCAGGATCAGTGTGGCGTGGGGCAGGCCGAGGATTTCGGCCATGATGACGCCGGTTTGGCCGAGGCCGAGATCGTCGGATTGCAGGCCGGTGAGGATGAGGTCGGGGTCTTCCGGCTCTTCTTCGATTGCTGCTGCGAGCAGGCGGGCTACGCCGAGGGCGTCATAGCTGGCCAGGTCGTCACTCTCGATGTGGATGCCGCGGTCTGCGCCTTTGGCGAGGGCTTCGCGGATGGTTTTACCGACGCGCTCGGGTCCGGCACTGATGACGACTACTTCACCGCCGTGTGCTTCCTTCAACTGCAGGGCCTCTTCGAGGGCGTAGGCGTCGGATTCGTTGAGATTGAACTCAATATCCTGGAGGTCGATCCATTTGCCCTCGGAATCGATACGAATGCGGGCATCGCGTTCGGGGACTTGCTTGATGGCTACGATGATTTTCATGGTGGGGTTACAGCTCCGATTTCACTAGCAACCCATGTATTGTTTCGATTGGATTCGCGGGAGTCAAATGCAGCAGACCTGAGGGTGAGGTAAAGCAGACCTTCGGCTCTTCAGAAACAGGGTCACCACACCAAACGTCCAAAATCGTACGCTAAGGAACCTGCTTTGCTCGAACTCTTCTCGCTTGACACGTAAATTGCTTAATGGCAATATAGCCATATGGCAATTAACCAGCAATTCGATCCTCTTGGGTTGACCTTCTCAGCGCTCGCGGATCCCACACGACGAGCCATTCTTGCTCGTCTAGCTTCTGGAGACGCGAACGTATCGGAAATCATGAAGCCGTTCGCGCTAAGCCAACCAACAATCTCCAAGCATCTCAAAGTGCTCGAACGGGCAGGCCTCATCACGCGAGGCCGCGACGCCCAGCGGCGTCCACGGAAGCTCGTGGCTGCTCCACTCGAAGGTGTGGCCGAATGGGTGGAACCCTATCGACGCTTTTGGGAATTGAAACTCGACAGCTTGGACGGCTATTTGAAAGACATAAACGCAAAGGAGAAGAAGCGTGCTGGAAAAACTTAGTATGACTGCGGAACCTGGAAGTACAACGATCATGGTGACGCGTCTCTTCGATGCGCCACCGAGTGCTGTCTTCGAAGCCTGGACCAAGGCCGAGCATGTTGCACATTGGTGGGACCCCAGCGGCACGCCGCTCGCCGTTTGCGAAATCGACCTGCGCCCAGGCGGCGCATTCCGATGGGTCAACCAGGGAGACAAGGGAATGGAGTATCCGTTCACAGGAACCTACCACGAAATCGCACCGCCCGATGGGCTCGTATTCGCCGCCCGCACGTTTCCATCGAGCCCCGAATCCATCGCGACACTGAGCTTCCTTGAAGACAGCGGCAGGACGAGGTTCACCATGACGATCGAGTGCCAATCGATCGAGGACCGCGACGCCTTGCTGGCGATGCGCGTGGATGTCGGCACAGCTCAAACCCTGGAAAATCTCGCCGCGTTTCTTCACCAGATCGGCCAAACGGAGAAGAGCAAATGAAGACGCAGAATTATGCCAACCACAGATACTTCCCTACCATGACTCCGGTGGCTGGATTCCCCGCCGTCATCGCCCTGCTTCTGTTCGGCTTCGAAGCTTTCCGCCATCCGTCTCTGCAAGCATTCGGCCTTATCTCTCTTGCATTTTCGGCGATTGTGCTGGCTCTGATCAGTCGTGCATACACGGTTCGCCTGCAAGACCGGATCATTCGGCTGGAGATGCGGCTCCGCCTTGAGCGGCTCGGGAAGGCTTTTGAGTCCACACGCCTAACCACACCTCAACTCGTGGCGCTGCGGTTCGCGTCTGACGCCGAGCTGCCAGGCCTGGTGGATCGAGCACTGACAGAGAATCTTGCGCTCGATCAGATCAAGCGCTCCATCAACGACTGGCAACCTGACTTTCACCGCACGTAACCAAACTCAAATGAAGCCGCCATGATGCGGCACGGTGCCCTGAAGTTCGAGAAGTTCAACTTTAATTGAACAAAGGAGCTGTATCATGACGCCTTTTACAAACTGGACCCACCCTGCAGCAGCAATATTGTGCGCAGCCATTGCGCTATGCCATGCGGTCGCTGCGCAGGTCACCGGTGATGCACCTCGAGGCAGCACCGAGCAAGCGCAAATCGCGTTCTCCCATGCTCTGCCTCGATTGAATGGTAGTCATCTCAAAGCGACAATTGTCGAGGTCAGCTACGGCCCAGGCGAGTCTTCCCCGCCTCACAGTCATCTCTGCCCGGTCATCGGCCATGTCATCGAAGGAGCGGTCCGCATGCAGGTGAAGGGCCAACCCGAGGTCACCTATAAGGCTGGTGCGAGTTTCTACGAGGCTCCCAACGGCGTTCATGTGATCTCGGCTAACGCCAGCGACAAAAAACCGGCAAAGTTCATCGCCTATTTCGTTTGCGATCACGACACACCACTCAGTATCGCGCCGCCGGAGACTCCGGAGTCTGGAGGGAAACAATGAACGATACACCGTTGGCCAGATCAGAGGATGCGTCCCATGATGCAGCCAAGATAGAGAGCCGTGTAACTTTCGAGCGATTGGGAATACTCTATGCCCGCATTGCGCTAGGTGCCGCCTTTCTATCAGCCGTCGCGGACCGCTTCGGTCTGTGGGGTAAGCATGGAGCTTGGGGAAACTTCGCTACCTTCACGCAGTACACAGCCCAAGTTAACTCCTTCATGCCGGCGTTCATCATCCCCTTTCTTGCCTGGGTAGCCACCGTCGCCGAATTGTCGCTTGGCATCTTGCTGATTATCGGAATCTGGCCCCGCTGGGTGGCCCTCGGCGCGGCTACGCTACTTTTCCTGTTCGGTACAGCCATGGCTATTTCGTTCGGCATCAAGTCTCCGCTGGATTACTCGGTATTTTCCGCATCCGCTGGAGCGCTCTTACTCGCGCTTTATCAATCGGGGCAAGACCGGAGGAAAGCTGCCCCTTCACAGCCCTAAACGAATGATAAAAGTTCTCTATCGTACGATTTTTGACGTTTGGTGTAGTGACCCCAAACAGGCCGCATCGTACCCTGGGGCGTTACACCCCAACGAACGAAAAGCACGTTCGCTGGGGACCCCGTGTTGCCCCAAGCGGGGATAGAACGGATCTTTGGTCCTTTCAGTGGTGCGAACTCACGTCCGCGTCCGCGCCAGGCTTAATTTGACGTAGATGCAGCAGGGGGCGCTTTTGGAGGCAGGGAGCGGGCTGTTAATTGTGCGATGTCGATGAGCTGCGGGGCATTCGCGTTGGTCGCCAACGCGTCGCGGAACATGGTGTTGCAGAAGGGGCAGGCTGTGCCGATGGACGTTGCTCCGGTGGCTACGAGCTCTTGAGCCCGGACGGAGCTGACGCGCTGACCGGTTTCTTCGCCGAGGAAGGCGAGGCCGCCGCCTGCTCCACAGCAGAAGCTGCGCTCGTGATTGCGCTCGGCCTCGACCAGCGTTCCTGCAGCGGAGATGACTGAGCGGGGTTCTTCATAAACATCGCGGTAACGGCCTAGGTAGCAGGGGTCGTGATACACGATTTTCTCTTCGGTTTTGTTGTGCGGCAACTGGGCCTGATGCCGGGCTAAGAATTCGCTGTGGTGCTCGATCTCCGGCGAGATGCCGAAGTCTTTCCAGTCTTCGGCGATGGTGCGGACGCAGTGCGGGCAGATGGAGATGATTTTCTTTACCTTCTGTATTTGCATTGCTTCGAGGTTCGATTCGGCGAGCTCTTGAAAGACCAGGTCGTTGCCGAGGCGACGGGCGGGGTCGCCGGTGCATTTCTCCTTGCGCATGACGCCGTAGCTGGTGCCTAGGTAGCGCATGATTTCTACGAAGCTGCTGATAATCTCGCGACCTTTGGGATCGTAGCCGCCCATGCAGCCGAACCATAAACAATACTCTTGAGTGCCGTCGAAGATGGGCAGCTCCTGCTTCTGGATGAACTTGTCACGTTCCATGGTGCTCATGCCGAGGGCGTTGGAGTTGCGTTCCAATGCAAGGAAGAGCTTCGTCCCGTGACTGTCTTCATACGCGCCGGTGTTTACTGCGCCGCGGCGGAGACCGACGATAATGGGCACATGCTCGATGCCGACGGGGCACTGGAATTCGCAGGCGCCGCAAGTGGTGCATTGGAAGGCGGATTCCTGCGAGTTGTACTTGCCGAGCAGCAGTTCTTCGGCAGTGGGCCCGTATTCGTTGAGATAGCTGCGCACGCCGAGGATGATCTCTTTGGGGTTGAGGCTTTTGCCGGTGTTGGCGGCGGGGCAGTGCTCGGTGCAGCGTCCGCACTCGACGCAGGAGTAGGCCTGGAGGGTGACGAGCTGGGTGAGGTCTTTGCCGGTGACGAGGCCGAAGTCTTCATCGCCGGAGAGTGGAGGAATCTGGCTGAAGCTGCCGCGCGAGAGGAAGATGGTGATGGGGCTGAGGATGAGATGGAGATGCTTGGTGTGTGGGACGAGCGGGAGAAAAACGAGTAGAGAAAGCGTGTGCGTCCACCAGAGGATGCGCGCGGCGAGGCTGGTGTCGGTGACGAAGAACGAGGCCAGGTAGGTGGCCATGAGCAGGAAGATGAGTCCGGCGATGATGCCGGATTCGTAGGAGATTTTGTGGCCTTCGCGGGAGAGCCAGATTGGTTGAACGATGAAGCGGCGAACGAAGAGTCCGGCGATGGAGACTGCGCAGGCCAGCGCGAAGGCCGCGGCGAAGTAGAAGTAGAAGCGGCCGAAGATGCCAGCGGGATCGAGGAAGCCCATGCCGAGGCCTGAGGCGATGTGATTGAGCGTGACCAGGGCGAAGGCGAGGAAGCTCCAGAAGACGAAGGCGTGAGCGAGGCCGGGCAGCGGCCGTTCGCGGATGACCTTGGCCTGGCAGAGGACTTCCCAGAAGAAATCCCAGGTGCGCTTGCCGAGGTGGTTGAGCTGGAAGCCGGGGTCTTTGCGCGACTTGAGAATCTTGTCTACGACGATGCCGAAGCGCTTCCAGAAGAGAGCAGCTGAGGTGACGATCAGCGCGATCAGAAGGAGCTTTTCGGCGAGCGAAAAGCGATCGGGCTCAGCGAGGAGGCCTGCGCTGATGAAGCCGGCGAGGCTGGAAGAGTGGCCGTGCGCGGCGATCAGGATGGGCATGTGCATGTCGGACAAATTAGTTCGGCTACCTTTGTACCTGATCGAGCGTGGGTTTGGCACACATGTAACAGAGCCCTAGGCTTTGCTAAGGGTTGCAGTCAGATCTTCGGCATGGCTGGTGGCGATTCCATCCATGCGGTTCATGACGATAGCGTACATGGCGAACGCAATCGCGGCCAGTCCGGTGAAGGCCGCGGCGGCGAGCCAGTAGCTGGCTTGCAGATAGCGGCAGATATAGAACATGACGCTGCCCAGAGCGACACAAACGACGACCACAACGAGGCTGATGAGGCTGTTGAGGCCGGAGACATTCTGGCTGCGGACTTTTGCCGGGTCCATGGCTTTCGGTGACACGATGGAACGCACATTGCCGATGCTCATATTGACCAAGAGAGTGAAGAGGCTCCACGCGATGGTCGCGGCTGTCAGGTCGAGTGGGGCGGGTGTGGAGAGGAATGATGTTGCAATATAGATGAGAATTGCTTCGATGCAGAAGATGATGAAGGTAAGTAGATTTTTGGCCAGCATGACATCGCGAAAGCGCAGCGGGGCGATGAAGTAGAACTGTGTGCCTGCACCATCGCTGCCCAGTGAGTTATAGATCATGCCGACAAACAATAATTGCGTGTATGCGCAGCCATAGGTAAAGAGAATACCTTCGAGGCCGTGATGGCCGAAGCCCGCGTAACTCATGCCTGAGGTGCGCATGGAGAAGAGGAAGACCACGAAGACGGGCATGATAAGGACGTAGAGCTTGGGTCCACTACGCAGGAGATAGCGAGTCTCTTTGATGAGGTTGGCGCCGACAGCCGGGGAGAGAAGCGAGAATAACGCAGAGGGGCGAGTGGACTCCAGTGCCGGGTTGGACCTGGGCCGGATTGCTTTCGATTTCTTTCCGGCTGCGGCTGGCGCTTCGCTGAGATTCTCCCCCAGATACTGCGCGTGCAGACGCAGATGCAAGATGAGAAGAAACAACGCGCAATAGGCGAGCAAGCCTGCCAATGCCGCGACAGCGATCAAGGACAAACCGGCGTGCATGTGATCGATAGATGTGGCGGGAAGGCCGGGCGGCAGCCACCAGTTGATGGAGACGAGAATCTTCCCAATCTTCTCAAGGAAAGGGCTGACCGTGGCATGGTGACCGTTGCCCATCTTCTGGGCAAAGCGGCCAAAGGCCTGGCCTGCGAATTGAAAGCCTAGTGACGCGACGAGGATGATGCCGGTGAAGAGTTCACGTGTGCGCCGCTGCGCGAGCCAGCGCTCGGTCCATGAATAGATGACGCGCGAAAAGAGGACGAGACAAACGGCGTAAACGAAGAGGTTTAGAGCAGACCATATAAAGAGCGCCGGTGCAGCGACGCCGATGCCGATGCTCATGGCGATGAGGCAGCAAAGGCCGGCGAGCGTAGGAGGGTCCATGAGGCCGAAGGAGAGCCGCATGAGCAAGTAGTCGCGGTAGCGCATGGGGAAGCGCGTGAGCGTGCTGAGGTCGAACGATGGCCCGGTGGCGGAGGTGCTGACGCCGATGAATTGCCATAGGACCACGATGATCCAGAGCGGGATGGCTAGGTAGGATTCCATGCCCTGACTGACGAAATACCAGGAGGCAAATCCAGCTCCGGTGGATGGGCCGAGGACCATCAACGCCAGAATGGGGTAGGAGATAACTTTGGCGACGAGCTCGCCTTTTTCCCCTTTGCTGCGCAGGCTGTTGACGAAGATGCGCCAGCGAAGCCAGGTGATGGTGGCGAACTGCTGGCGGGATAGTTGTTCGCCACCGATCGCGGCCTCGTTTACTCCAGCTTCGCTTATCCGAGCCATGAGAGTTCCTGCTCAGAGTTGGTATTTGATACGCCGCCTTCTTTGCCGATAACGCGGATAAAGATTTCTTCGAGGGTCAGGCGTGGGGCTGAGTTGTCGGAGTCGGCTTGAGTGTGAACGCCGGCGCGCAACTCTTCAAGCGAGCCGTCGGCGATCAGTTCACCGCGGTTGATGATGGCGACGTGGGTGCAGAGGCGCTCGACGATTTCGAGCACATGCGAGGTGAGGAAGATGGTGGCGCCGCGGGCGATCATACCTTGCAGCATCTGCTTGAGCGTGCCGGCGGCGATGGCGTCTACTCCTTCGAAGGGCTCGTCGAGAAAAAGGATTTTAGGCCCGTGAATGACGGCGGCGGCGAGGGCCAGCTTCTTCTGCATGCCGTGAGAGAAGTCGGTAATGAGTTTCTTGGTTTCGCCGGCGAGACTCATGAATTCGAGCAACTCTTCGCTGCGCTGCAGCGTGGTGGCGCGGTCGAGGCCGTACATCTGGCCGACGAAGCGCAGGTATTCGGAGGCGGTGAGGCGGCCGAAGAGGGCCAGGCCTTCGGGCACGACGCCGATCTGGCGCTTGACCTCGATGGCATGGGTGGCGAAGTCCATGCCGAGGACCTGAATGCTGCCGGAGGTAGGAGAAAGCAGGCCGGTGAGCATCTTGATGGTAGTGGATTTGCCTGCGCCATTGGGGCCGAGAAAACCGTAAAACTGGCCCGGCGCAACGCTGAGGTTGACGTTCTGCACGGCAACAAAATCGCCGAAGCGGCGGGTGAGCCCGGAGGTGGAGATGGCAGCATCCATAGCTTTCATGAGCATACTTGAAAACTCTGCGCCAGGGCGTGTTGGAGCGAACATCTGCGTGGTATCCGGGCGATCTTTGCCGCGTTTCGTGCTGTCGATG
>Ga0207029_10162_pt2 | contig 16922 bp, 8 predicted proteins | sample Alteio_BWMinCont_39_FD_153282 | JGI IMG/M metagenome (GOLD analysis project Ga0207029, IMG submission 153282) | Enriched cells from forest soil in Barre Woods Harvard Forest LTER site, Petersham, Massachusetts, United States -... | ecosystem: Environmental > Terrestrial > Soil > Temperate forest >...
GTTCATTGCCTACCAGCGTGCGCCCGCGGCGCTGCTGGCACCGATCGTCCTGGGCGGCGTTCTGGCCGGCCTGCTCTACGCCAACGTCATGGAATACTTGCGACAAGAACAGCAATTCGGGCTGCTCGAGCTCGGAGAAGATCTGGGCGAACGGTTTTTCCCACTCGGCCCCGGGGTGTCGCAGGCGCTGGATATATTCGATGGCCATGATGGAGTGCGCGTCCACTGTGTAGTGGTGGTAGAAGTCGCGCATCACCAGCGAGTCGATCGCGGCAAATTCCGGAAAGAGCAGGACCAGCAGGCCAACAGCATGCATGGCGCGCAAGGCGTCCGCGGCATGCGGCGCGGTCAGGATGCGGCGGAAATGGTCCCATAGCTTTGCCGGCGGCAGCGCGGACTCGCGCAGCGCGGGTAAGACGTGCTTGATCTGGTCTTCGGTTTCCCGGCTGAGCTTGAAGCCTTGCCGGCCCATGAACTCAAACAGGTCCAGCACCTTTCCGAGATCCTGGAGGATCTCCGGCTGGTGCAGGATGAAGCGGCCGCCGACCACGTAGAAGTCCGGGTGCGCGCGGCGGGCTCTCCAGTTTCCGAAGCGGCCAAAGACCGAAGCGCGCGTGGGCGCGCCTTCGTCGAGAAGTTGCGTGGCCAGCCCATAGATCGTGCGCGCGTGGCGGAAATAGATGCGCATCCAATCGGCCGGCTCGATGGGACGGTTCGGCTCGACGCCGATGCCTCGCGCGGACGCCTGGGCTTGCAGTTCATAGGTCAGGGAATTATCGTCGCGTCCCTGGCGGTAGTGTAGGAAGCAGCGCGCCGCGGCGAGGAAATCGAAGGCCTGGTCCATTTCGGCGCGTACCTTCGGCGGCCAGACGTCTTCGGGAGCGCCCAGCTTTCCGTTTCGCTCGCGGGAGAGCACCGCGGCCCAGCAGGCCACGTGGAAATCACGCAGGCCGCCGGGGGAATTCTTCAGATTGGGTTCGAGATGGAAGATGGTGTTTCCTTCCTTTTCGTGCCGCAGGCGGGTCAATTCGGAGAGGTCCCGGAGCAGTTCATTGCGGGCCCCGGCGACCATGCGGGGAATCACCTGGTTTCGCAGACGGCCGTAAAGGCGGGAATCGCCCGCGAGGAAGCGGGTATCGAGCAAGGAGATGTTGAACTCGGCGTTGTCGCGGTGAAACTTCTCGCACTCCGCAAGCAGCCGGCTGGTGGGGCTGGCCTTCAGGCGAAGATCCCAGAGCGCCCGGGCGATGGCCTGCGTACCCTCGCGAAAGCGCTTTTCGGCGGCGTCATTTTCGAACAGGAAGAAGAGATCGATATCGGAGAAGGGAAAAAGCGCGCGGCGGCCGTAGCCTCCGATAGCCACCAGGCACAACTTCTCGAGTTGTTTTGGCTCCGGCGCGAGGAACTCCGCGCAGAGGTCCAGCAGAAGACGGTCGACGAGCAACGTGCGCTCCTCGGTGACCCTCCGGCCGTTCGAGGTGGCCTCAAATTCGCGCTCGATCTTGGCGGATTCCTGGGTATAGAGGTCGCGGAGAAGAATTTCCGAGGGTGTGGAAGACATATGCGCTGCGGTCCCGAAACCGAATGGCGCGACGCGCCGGTTTCAATCTTGGCGAACTAGAGGGCGCCCTCTCCGCGTTCTTCGTCGCGGATGCGAATGGCCTCATCAACCTTGGACAGAAAGATTTTTCCGTCGCCGATTTTTCCGGTGCGGGCGGTCTTCAGTATGGTTTGCACCGCTCCCTCGACCAGATTGTAGGGCAGGACCATCTCGATTTTGATCTTGGGCAGCAGATCGACTTCGTATTCGCGGCCGCGATATGTCTCCGTATGGCCCTTCTGGCGGCCGTGGCCGCGCACTTCGGAGACCGTCATGCCCTCGACGCCGATTTCGTGCAGGGCTTCCTTGACGGATTCAAACCGCGATGGCTGGATGATCGCTTCGATACGTGTCATCGGGTCTTTTCTCCCTTACTCATCTCCAGAAACCTCGCACAGGCCGCCTTTTGCGCCGGGAAGATCCCCGGGGGCACGCCGCATCGCCGCGTCTCTTGGTCCCTGTCACGTTTCAAAATCGTATCCTATTTCCGTCTGGAGCGACAGGTGTGCGATTCCGTCGATGTCTCAGGGATCAAACCAAGTCGGTGACGGCGCCGATGCTGCTGCTGGAGACCAGCCGGCGGTACTTGGCCAGAACGCCGGTCTTGTAGCGCGGTTCCGGCGCTTTCCAGGCTCCGTGGCGGCGTTCAAGCTCCTCGGCGGAGATATGTAGCTCGAGCTTGCGAGTCTGCGAGTCGATGGTGATGGAGTCGCCGTCGTGGACTAGCGCGATCGCGCCGCCCACGGCCGCTTCCGGCGCCACGTGGCCGACCACCAACCCGTGCGTTGCACCTGAGAAGCGTCCATCGGTGATCAATCCGACCGAGCTACCAAGGCCTGCGCCGATGAGGGCGGAAGTGGGCGCGAGCATCTCGCGCATGCCGGGCCCGCCCTTCGGTCCTTCGTATCGGATCACGATCACGTCGCCCGGCTTGATTCTTCCGGAGAGGATGGCCGCCAGGCAGATCTCTTCGGAGTCGAAGACGCGCGCCGGGCCGGTCATTTTCGGCGTCTGGGAGATTTTTGCGACGGCGCCTTCCGTGGCTAAGTTGCCCCGCAGAATCACTAAGTGGCCTTCCGGGGCGATGGGGTTGCTCCAAGGACGAATCACGTCTTGATCCTTGCGCGGCTCGGCTGGCACGGACGCGACCGTTTCTGCGACTGTCTCACCAGTGATGGTTTTGGCGTCGCCATGCAGCACGCCATGAGCCAGTAAAATTTTCATCAGTTGTGGGATACCGCCAGCGCGATGCAAATCCACGGTGACATACTTGCCGGACGGCTTCAGATCGCACAGAACGGGCACGCGCTTGCGAATGGTCTCGAAGTCGTCCAGCGAAAAGGGAACTTCCGCGGCGTGAGCGATGGCCAGCAGGTGCAGCACCGCGTTGGTCGAGCCGCCCGTGGCCATGACTACGCTGACGGCGTTTTCAAACGCATTCCGGGTCATGATTTGCCGCGGCAGCAGTTGTTGCTCGACGGCGCGGGCCAGTACGTGCGCGGATTCTGAGGTGCTCTCGGCTTTTTCCGCGTCCTCGGCGGCCATGGTCGAGGAGTACGGCAGGCTCATGCCCATGGCTTCGATCGCCGAGGACATGGTATTGGCGGTGAACATGCCACCACACGCCCCGACGCCGGGACAGGAGTGCCGCTCGACCTCGAGCAGTTCGGTCTTGTTGATGCGCCCGGCGCTGAACTCGCCGACGGCCTCGAACGCGCTCAGAATCGTGAGGTCGCGACCGTCGAGGTGGCCGGGCTTGATGGTGCCGCCATAGACGAAGATGGAAGGGATGTTCATGCGTGCAATAGCGATCAGGGCGCCGGGCATGTTCTTGTCGCAGGCGCCGATGGCCAGCAGGCCGTCCACGCGGGCCGCGCCGCACACAGTCTCGATCGAGTCCGCGATCACTTCGCGGGACACCAACGAATACTTCATCCCTTCGGTGCCCATGGAGATGCCGTCGCTCACAGTGATGGTGCCGAAGATCTGTGGCATCGTCTTGGCTTCGTGCAGGGCCGCGACGGCGCGATCGGCCTGGACGTTCAAACCCGCGTTGCAGGGTGTGACGGTGCTGTAGCCATTGGCCACGCCGATGATGGGTTTGTTAAAGTCGCCGTCGCCAAAGCCGACGGCGCGCAGCATGGCGCGATTCGGAGTGCGTTCGACTCCCTGCGTGATCAGACTACTTCTGTCATGGACGCTCATGTGGATCCCCCGGGGGAGAACGCTCGTTCCCGCACAATGCGCGGCAGAATCCGGCGAGCGCGTCCGGGGCCGGCCGGGACGCGCTCAAGCCGCACTCGTGCCGTGGCCTGCCGCCGATTTACGGTCTGGAGGAAGCCGCCGTGCCGGAAGGCTCGGGCTTGATCTCGACCGGGTTGAGGAACGGCATCAGCGCGCGCAGCCTCGCGCCGACCTGCTCGACCAGCAGCGTCTGTTCCTTGCGGCGCATGTCGATGAATGTTTTGCGGCCGGTCTTGTTCTCGTCGATCCAGCGCTTGGCGAATTCACCGTTCTGGATTTTGGTGAGCAGCTCTTTCATCACGCGCCGTGTTTCGGCGTTGATGATTTGCGGGCCGGCGGTGTAATCGCCCCATTCGGCGGTGTCGCTGACCGAATAGCGCATATAGTTCAGGCCGCCCTGATAGATGAGGTCCACGATCAGCTTCATTTCGTGGATGCACTCGAAGTAGGCTGCCTCAGGCTGATAGCCCGCCTCGACCAGTGTGTCGAAGCCTGCCTTCATCAGCGCGCTAACGCCGCCGCAGAGCACGGCCTGCTCGCCGAAGAGGTCCGTCTCGGTCTCCTCGGTGAAGGTCGTCTCCATGACGCCGGCGCGGGTGCCGCCGATGCCCTTACCGTAGGAGAGCGCCAACTGCTTAGCCTTGCCGGTGGCGTCCTGGTGGACGGCCAGCAAGCAGGGCGTGCCGCCGCCCTCGGTGAAGACTTCGCGGACGCGGTGTCCCGGCGCCTTGGGCGCAATCATGGTGACGTCCACGTTTTTCGGCGGATGAATGGTGTTGTAGCGGATGTTGAATCCATGCGCGAACATGAGCATTTTGCCGGCGGTGAGGTGCGGCGCGACGTCGTGTTCGTAGACGTCGGGCTGAGTCGTGTCCGGGGTCAGGAGCATGATGACGTCGGCCCAGGCCGCGGCCTCACTGTTGGTCTTCACCGTCAGTCCGGCGGCGACCGCTCTCTCGCGGGACTTGCTTCCGGCGTGCAGGCCAACGCAGACGGTGCAGCCGCTGTCGCGCAAATTCAATGCGTGGGCATGGCCTTGCGAGCCGTACCCGATGATGGCGATCTTCTTCGCCTGGATCAGCGAAAGATCGGCCTCTTCATCATGATGAATGATTGCCATGGTTCGCTCCTTCGGTGGGTTTGAGATCGAGCCGTTCAGACAGAGTGCGGCGCCTCCGCCTCTTTCGCGAGCGGCTTGGATGTTTCCCCGGTGACGCTGGTCCTCTGACCGGGTTGTTCCTGGTCTTGCGCCGGCATGGCCGATACTGCTTCCCGCGCGTGATGCAAGGTGCCGCGGGTCATGACTACTTGGCCCGTCCGCACCATCTCGAGAATGCCAAACGGGCGGAGCACTTCCACCAACGCGTGAATCTTACGCTCCGCGCCGGTGATTTCGACGATCAGCGTGCTGGGCGCGATATCCACCACGCGCGCCCGGAACACACGCACAATTTCCATCAGCCGGTGGCGGGAAGCCTCCGAAGCCTCCACTTTGACCAGCGCCAGGCTGCGCGCGACCGTGGAAGCATGCGTGACGTCCTCGACTGAGAGGACGTTCACCAGCTTGTAGATGTTGGCTTCGACCCGATGCGCCGCGCCTGCCCCAATGGCCGCGACGATGGTCATGCGCGAAACGCCAGGGCGTTCGGTGTGACCCACCGTCAGCGATTCGATGTTGTAGCCACGACGCCGGAACAGCGAGGAAATGCGGTTCAGCACGCCCGGCTTGTTTTCGACGTAGACGATAAAAGTGCGCAGTTCTTCGCGCTCACTCATCCGAGGCTCGCTCGACCAGAGGAGTGGGCCGCCGGATCATGGCGTCGAGGTCGGCGCCGGCCGGAACCATGGGGTAGACGGAGTCTTCTTGTTCGACGCGGAAATCGATCAGCGCTGGGCCGGCGTGGAAGCGCGCCGTCTGCAACGCGGGAATCACCTGCGCGCGCTTGGTGACCGTCAGGCCGGGGATGCCGTAGGCGTCCGCGAGTTTGCTGAAGTCCGGGCTCAGTAGCGGAGTGGAGGCGTAGCGGCCTTCGTAGAAAAACTCCTGCCACTGGCGCACCATCCCGAGGTAGCCGTTGTTAATGATGGCGATGTTGATGTTCACTTTTTCCTGCACAATGGTGGCGAGCTCCGCCATGGTCATTTGGAATCCGCCATCACCCACCAGGACCCAGACTTCGGCTTCGGGGCGCGCGAACTTGGCGCCGATGGCCGCAGGAAGGGCGAAACCCATGGTGCCCAACCCGCCAGAAGTGATCAGCGAGCGCGAGCGCTCATGGTGATAGTACTGCGCTTCCCACATTTGGTGTTGGCCGACGTCGGTGACCACCACGGCATCGCCCTTGGTTTCGAGCCACAGGGCGTTGATCACATGCGCGGCATACAGATGCCCGTTGTCCGGGAGGTTTTGAATGTCGCGGACCGCGGAGTCATTGATTGATGCGTTGATCCGCGCACGCCATTCGGCGCGGGGAGTCGGCTTCACCCCGGGGAGCAGGCGCAGCAGGATTTCGCGCAGGTCGCCGATCAGCGGAATATCCACGCGGATGTTCTTATTGATCTCCGAACGGTCGATCTCGATGTGGATCTTCTTGGCCTTTTGCGCGTAGGTACTCAGCTTACCCGTAACGCGGTCATCGAAGCGCATTCCCAGGGCAATCAGCAGGTCCGATTCCTGAATGGCTTGGTTGACCCAGGCTTCGCCGTGCATGCCCATCATGCCAAGATTCAAAGGATGAGACGCTGGGAAGGCACCCAGTCCTAGCAGCGTGGGGGTTACGGGGATATTCGCCGTTTCCGCCAGTTGCGCAACTTGGCGCTCCGCTCCCGAAAGGATGATGCCGTGGCCGGCGAGGATCACCGGGCGCTCGGCCTGATTGATTAGCGCGAGGGCTTCATCCAATTCCTTCTGAGTCGGGAAAAAGGTGGGCACTTGCCGGTGCGCCTTAGGAGCTGCCGCATCCCAATCGAACTTACAGGAGCCCATCTGCGCGTCCTTGGTAATGTCCACCAGCACGGGCCCGGGACGGTCGGAAGCCGCAATGAGGAAGGCTTCGCGCAGGCTCGGGGCGACGTCTTCGGCGCGAGTCACCAGATAGTTGTGCTTGGTAATAGGAATGGTAATACCGGTGATGTCGATTTCCTGGAAGGCGTCGGTCCCAAGGACCGCGCTACCCACCTGGCCGGTGATACACACGATTGGCGAGGAATCCATCATCGCGGTGGCAATCCCGGTGACCATATTGGTGGCGCCCGGCCCGGAGGTGGCCAGCGCCACGCCCACCCGTCCGCTAGCGCGCGCGTAACCGTCGGCCATGTGCGTAGCGCCCTGTTCGTGGCGCACCAAAACGTGGTGCACGGTGGACCTAGTCATGGCATCGTACGTAGGGAGGATAGCGCCGCCCGGGTAGCCGAACACGTAGTCCACTCCCAGGAGCTCGAGGCACTTCCAGACGATTTCCGCCCCAGTCAGGGTGGGAAGGGTTTCGGAGTGTGAGCTCTTTGCAGGCATGTGCGGCGTCCTCAAATTAGCGCAGTTGCACGGAGCCGGCGGTTCGGCCGGCCCGGAAGTGGCATAGTATGCCAATCGAGGGTGTCTAGTCCAATTTATGTTTATCCTATATAATATAAATATTATTTATGTAGCTCCGAAGGCCGGACGAGCCCCGGGGAGGGAGTTCGGAGGGCGATGGCGGACCTGAAGTCTGAGGTAACGCCGCGGCAGGGAGCTTCGTCTAAACTTTGAAGGCAACGGCGCACGCCGGGTCTGAGATTCAACCGTGGGACAACCGGTTGGGTCAGGATCGCACCGGAACGGGCGACGCAAATAGGTGGTGGAAGCCTTAGGTTTGTGATTAACTGCCGTGGCCGCTGCGGTGATTACGCCCGCCTGGTGAGCTGATTCCGAGCGGCCGATATTTCTGCTCCTTCTGAGAGGACCATGCCGGACAAATCGATGGAAACTACAACACTGAAGGACGTGTCACTGCGCCAGGGAGAGCCGGAGAAAAAGGGATCGTCGCACCGGTTGGTCTGGTTGCTCGTAATTATTGTCGTCATTGGGGGCGCCGTATACGGATGGCGCAGCACGCGCAAACCGCAGACCACTGCCGCCGCGGCGGTGCGGGACGCCAACGCCAGGCTCGGCACGCCCGTGGTCGCAGCGGTGGTGAAGCGGCAGGATATGCCGGTCTACCTCGACGGGCTCGGTTCCGTCACCGCCTTCAACACCGTGACCGTTAAGAGCCGCGTGGACGGCGAATTGACGGAGATCCATTTCACGGAGGGCCAGGACGTCCGCAAGGGCGATCTGTTGGCAGTGATCGATCCCCGGCCCTACGAAGTGGCTCTAGCTCAGGCTCAGGCCAATCTCGCGCGCGACCAAGCGCAATTGACCGATGCGAAATTGAACGCCGACCGTTACAGCGAATTGGTGAAAGCCGGCGTGATCCCGCAACAACAGTCCGATACCCAGCAAGCCTTGGCCGCCCAGCTCACCGGCGCGGTGGCCGCTGACGTGGCTCAGATCGACAGCGCAAAACTCAACATCGTGTACTCTCACATCACGTCGCCGCTTGATGGCCGTGTGGGCCTGCGTTTGGTGGACCAGGGTAACATCGTGCACGCGACGGATCCGAACGGTCTGCTGGTAATTACGCAGATGCAACCCATCGCGGTGATTTTCACCTTACCGGAGGATAGCCTCCCGTCGGTGAACGGCCGGATGCGTGGCGATGCGCGCGGCGGAGATTCGCTAGCGGTCAAGGCGCTGAGCCGGGACGACGGGACGGACCTTGCCAGCGGCACACTGCTCACCATTGACAACCAGATTGACCAGACCACAGGAACCTATCGCCTCAAGGCCGTTTTCACGAATGAGAATCGCGCCCTCTGGCCGAACCAGTTCGTCAACGCCCGATTGCTGCTGGACGTCAAGAAGGACGCGATCATTATTCCCGCCGCGGCTATCCAACGCGGCACGGACGGCACTTTCGTTTATGTGGTCGGTTCAGACAAAACCGTGGAAGTTCGTCCCGTGACCGTCGGCTTCACGGAAGGCACAGTATCGGCGATTGACAAAGGCTTGGCTGCGGATGAGACGGTGGTGACGGACGGTCAAGATCGCTTGCGCGCTGGCATCCGCGTCGATGCCCACATCGAGGGCGCCGACGGTGCGGCGGCGAGTTCCCAGGCAGACGCCTCCTCCGGCGATACCCAGCCTCGGCAGCAACGGAATCGCGATAAGGGGCAGGGCGGGGCCGCGTCCGCAGCTCGCTCCGGTGATTCGACCCCGAAGCCTGGCGGTTGGCAAGGTGGCCAGGGTCAGGGGAACGGTCAGCAAGGCGGCCAAGGCGGTGACCAGAAGAAATTCAAGCGGAATGGCGGCGCACCCAAACCACAATGAGTCCGTCGCGGATATTCATCCTTCGGCCAGTCGCTACCACCCTCTTGATGGCGGGCATCCTGCTCGCGGGTTTGGTGGCCTACACGCAGTTGCCGGTTTCGGCGCTGCCGCAGGTCGATTATCCCACAATCCAGGTGCTGACATTTTATCCCGGCGCGGGCCCCAATGTGATCGTGTCTTCGGTCACCGCACCGCTCGAGCGCCAATTCGGGCAGGTTCCGGGGCTCAAACAGATGACCTCGACCAGCACCTTTGGCGCCTCGCTGATCATTTTACAATTTGACCTCGATCAGAATATCGACGTGGCCGAGCAGCAGGTGCAAGCGGCGATCAACGCGGGCGGCACGTTCCTGCCGACGGACCTGCCCAACCCCCCCATTTATAGCAAGGTGAATCCCGCCGATGCGCCGATTCTGACGCTGGCGCTCAGTTCCACCGCAATGCCCCTGCATCAAGTCGAAGACTTGGCAGACACCACACTGCAGCAGAAGATTGCCCAACTTCCGGGCGTCGGCTTGGTGAGCATCAGCGGCGGCCAGAAGCCTGCGGTGCGCGTGCAGGCCAATCCGACCGTACTGGCCTCCTACGGTTTGAGTCTGGAGGACATGCGCACGGCTCTGGCGGCTGCCAACGTGGACCAAGCGAAAGGAAATATCGACGGGCCGCGACAGTCTTATACCATCGGAGCCAACGACCAGATTTTCAAGAGCGACGACTACAAGCCCATCATTGTCGGGTACAAGAACGGGGCCCCGGTCCGCGTGCAGGACGTCGCCTCCGTGATTGATGACGTCGAAAATGTGAGTCAGGCGGCCTGGTACGACAATACCCCCGCTGTCATCATGAATATTCAGCGGCAGCCGGGCGCCAATATCATCAATGTGGTCGATCGCATTGAGGCGCTCCTGCCACAGCTCCAGGCTTCTTTGCCGCCGTCCGTGTCGGTTTCCATTCTGACGGACCGGACCACCACGATCCGGGCTTCGGTCGCCGATGTGCAGTTCGAGCTGATGCTCACGGTGGCTCTGGTCGTGATGGTGATCTTCCTCTTCCTGCGGAATCTCGCGGCCACAGTCATCCCCAGCGTGGCGGTCCCGCTTTCTCTGGTGGGTACCTTCGGTGTTATGTACCTGCTGGGCTACTCGCTGGACAACCTCTCGCTGATGGCGCTCACGATTTCCACTGGGTTCGTGGTTGACGACGCGATCGTCATGATCGAGAACATCGACCGGTATCTCGAAGCGGGCGATCCACCGCTCGAAGCGGCGCTCAAGGGGTCGGGCCAAATCGGCTTCACCATCGTTTCGCTGACCGTTTCGCTCATCGCCGTTTTGATACCGCTGCTCTTCATGGGTGACATCGTCGGCCGCCTCTTCCGGGAATTCGCCGTCACCCTCAGCGTGACGATTTTGATGTCCGCGGTTGTTTCGCTCACCCTGACGCCCATGATGTGCTCGAAATTGCTCAAGCACAGGGACAAGGCCCACGAGGGAGCCTTGTATCGGGCGTCCGAGCGCTGGTTCCAGTGGGTCATCGACCGCTACGCCGCTTCGTTGCGAGTGATCCTGCGGCATCAGACTCTTACACTGTTCGTCACCCTGGGCACTCTGGTCCTTACCCTCTATATGTACGTCGTGGTTCCCAAGGGGTTCTTCCCAGTACAGGACACCGGGGTCATCCTGGGAATCTCTCAGGCGCCGGAGACTACCTCGTTCACGGGCATGACACAAAAGCAGCGTGAACTAGGTACTTTGATTCTTCAGGATCCCGATGTGGTCAGCCTTTCCTCCTTTATCGGCGTCGACGGCACGAACATGACCCCCAACAGCGGACGCATGCAGATCAACCTGAAGCCGCGCGACGAGCGCGCTTCCGACGTCACCGAAATCATCCGCCGCCTGTCCGACAGGGTAGCCAACGTCGAGGGGATCGCTCTCTATATGCAGGCGGTGCAGGATCTCACCGTCGAGGATCGCGTCAGCCGCACTCAGTATCAGTACAGTTTGGAGTCCGCCGATCCTAGGGACCTGGCTACCTGGGTGCCGCAATTGGTGCAGAAACTCCAGGTGCTGCCACAGCTGCGCGATGTGGCCACCGACCAGCAGAATCATGCGCTGGAAGAGGACTTGGTTGTTGATCGCGATACGGCCTCCCGCCTGGGATTGACGACGTCTGCGATCGACAATACGTTGTACGACGCTTTCGGCCAGCGGCTGGTCTCCATCATTTTCACGCAGCTCAACCAGTATCACGTTGTGCTGGAGGTAGCGCCGGAGTTCCGCCAGAATCCGGACGCGCTGCGTAATCTGTACGTGAAGTCCACCGGCGGGCAGCAAGTGCCGTTGAGTGCCTTCGTACACTTTGAGTCGAACGATGCTTCGCTGACCCTCAACCACCAGGGCCAGTTTCCTTCGACCACCATTTCGTTCAACCTGGCCCCGGGAGCTTCGCTGGGCGATGCGGTGCTAGCTATTGACAACGCCGGGAAAGAGATCGGCATGCCCGCCAGCGTCGCCGCCAGTTTTCAGGGCACGGCCGCGGCCTTCCGCAATTCCTTGGCAAATGAATCCTGGCTGCTGCTGGCCGCCGTGGTCACGGTCTACATCGTGCTGGGTGTGTTGTACGAGAGCTACATCCACCCGCTGACCATTCTTTCCACCCTGCCGTCGGCGGGCGTGGGTGCGATCCTGGCCTTGCAACTGTTCCACCTGGACCTCGGCGTCATCGCCTTGATCGGCATCATCCTGCTGATCGGCATCGTGAAGAAGAATGCCATCATGATGATCGACTTCGCTTTGGAAGCCGAGCGCGGCGGCCACCTGCCGCCAGAAGAAGCCATCTATCAAGCTTGCTTGTTGCGTTTCCGTCCGATCATGATGACCACGATGGCGGCCTTGTTCGGCGGCTTGCCGCTGGCCATGGGCCGCGGCACCGGTTCCGAGTTGCGCCATCCGTTGGGTATCACGATTGTCGGCGGCCTGCTCCTTAGCCAGTTGCTGACGCTCTATACCACGCCAGTCGTTTACATCTGGTTCGATCGCTTGGCGAGCCGTCTCCGTGGCGCACGGTTGGCGGGTCCCATAGAAGCGCCGCAGGCGGGGGACTGACGATGAACATTTCCGCTCCATTCATCAAACGACCCGTTGCGACGACTTTACTGACGGTCGCACTGCTGCTTGCGGGAGGGCTGGCCTATCGCATGCTCCCGGTGGCGCCGCTCCCGGAAGTCGAGTATCCCGTGATTCAAGTCTCCGCCGGACTCCCTGGCGCGAGTCCCGACACGATGGCCTCTGCCGTGGCCACACCCCTGGAGCGCATGTTCGGGCGCATCGCGGGCGTGAACCAGATGACTTCGAGTAGCCAGCTCGGGAATACCTTCGTCATCTTGCAGTTCGATTTGAGCCGTAACATCGACGCCGCAGCGCGCGACGTCCAGGCGGCGATCAACGCAGCGCGTGGCCAATTACCGGCCGATCTGCCCAACAATCCGAGTTGGCGTAAGACCAATCCGGCCGAATCAGCGATACTCGTCCTGGCCCTCACATCGGAGACGGCCACGCAAGATCAGAAGTTTGACGTGGCGGACTCGATCCTGGCGCAAAAAATTTCGCAGATTGAAGGCGTCGGTCTAGTCAGCGTCGGCGGCAGTTCCCAGCCGGCGGTTCGCGTCGAACTCAACCCGCTGCTGCTCAGCAAACTCGGCGTCGGAATGGATCAGGTTCGTATCGCGTTGAACGCCGCGAATGCGAACATACCCAAGGGCCAGTTATCCGACACGCAGCATAGTGTCATCCTGAACGACAATGACCAGCTTTTTCTAGCCAAGGAATATGCCTCGCTGATCGTGGCCTACAACAACGGGGCGCCCGTGCGGCTTACCGACGTGGCCACAGTTATCGATGACCAGCAGAACAACCGCAACGCGGGCATGGTGAACGGCAAGCCTTCTGTGCTGGTGCAGATCTACCGCCAGCCGGCCGCGAACATTATCGAAACCACGGATCGTGTTCTGGCCTTGCTGCCGCAGCTGCAAGCCTCCATCCCTCCCAATATCAAGATTGATGTGGCCCAGGACCGTACCACGACCATACGGGCATCTGTCCATGACGTGGAGGTGACCCTGGTCATTTCGGTAGTCTTGGTGATCCTTGTCGTATTCGCTTTTCTTCGCAGTCTTTGGGCCACGGCGATTCCCAGCATCGCGGTACCTTTGTCGCTGGTAGGCACGTTCGGCGTCATGTATTTGCTCGGTTACACCATCGACAATCTCTCGCTGATGGCGCTCACCATTTCAACCGGTTTCGTCGTGGACGATGCGATCGTGGTCATCGAGAACATCACCCGCTATCTCGAGAAGGGAATGTCTCCTGAAGAGGCGGCGCTGCGGGGCTCGAGCGAGATTGGATTCACGGTATTGTCGATGAGCACTTCCTTGATCGCCGTGTTCATTCCCATTCTTCTCATGGGCGGCATCGTCGGCCGGATGTTTCGCGAGTTCGCCGTCACCCTAAGCGTGGCAGTGGGTATCTCCATGATCGTTTCCCTGACCACCACGCCCATGATGTGCGCCAAGCTACTGCGGCACGAGATCGGCCGCAAGCACAACTGGATGTACCGCGCCAGCGAAGACGGATTTGCGTGGATTTATGAGCGGTACGCCAGTAGCTTGCGCTGGGTTTTGCGGCATCAGCCGCTTGTGTTGGGGATTACCTTGGCCACGGTCTGCCTCGCGGTTTATCTCTACGTCGTGGTTCCGAAGGGTTTCTTCCCGCAGCAGGACAACGGACGTCTGAACGGCAATGTGTTGGCAGCCGAGGATGTCTCTTTTCAGGCGATGAAGCCAAAGCTCGTCCAGTATATGGACATGGTGCAGAGCGATCCGGCGGTCGCAATCGTCGCTGGCTTCGTGGGCGGCCGAGCGAACACGGCCAACCTCAACATTACCCTGAAGCCTCTTGAGGAACGCAAGATTAGCGCCGATCAGGTGATCAACCGGTTGCGGCCGAAACTGGCGCGCATTCCCGGAGCCACCTTGTTCCTCCAGCCGGTGCAGGACGTCACCATCGGCGGGCGCCAGGGCAACGCGCAGTATCAGTACACGCTGCAAGGCGACAACCTGCCGGATTTGCTTGCTTACGCTCCGCGCGTGCTGGAGAAGCTCCGTACGCTCCCGGAGCTTCGCGACGTCAATAGCGACCTGCAGAACCGCGGCCTACAGGCCGGGTTAGTCATCGACCGGCCCACGGCCAGCCGCCTGGGGCTCACCGCCACTACAATCGACAACGCGCTCTATGATGCGTTCGGCCAGCGCCAGGTCTCCACGATGTACAAGGGCATTAATCAGTACCACGTGGTGATGGAAATCGATCCGAAGTACCAGCAGAGCCCGGACGCGCTGCAGAATCTTTACGTCCGTTCCACCACGGGGCAGGCTGTGCCTTTGAGCGCGTTCACGCATTACGAACCTTCCTCGACGTCGCTGGCTGTAGCTCACCAGGGGCAGTTCCCGGCGGTGACCATCTCCTTTAACCTCGCGCTGAACGTTCCGCTCGGCGACGCCGTGAACGCCGTCCAGGGCGTGGAACACACCCTGGGCCTGCCCTCGACCATTCATCCCGGCTTTCAAGGCACGGCGCAGGCCTACCAAGCTTCGCTGGCCACCGAGCCGTACTTGATCCTTGCCGCGCTCACGACGGTCTACATCGTGCTCGGCATCTTGTACGAGAACTACATCCATCCCATCACGATTCTGTCGACTCTTCCTTCGGCGGGCGTGGGCGCACTTCTGGCGTTGCTCCTGTTTCATACCGAGCTAAGCATCATTGCCCTCATTGGCATCATCTTGCTGATCGGTATTGTGAAGAAGAATGCCATCTTGATGATTGATTTCGCTATTGGAGCTGAGCGCGAGGACGGCAACAGCCCCCTCGATTCCATCTACCAAGCCTGCTTGCTGCGTTTCCGGCCTATCATGATGACCACTATGGCCGCCATGTTCGGCGGCATCCCCATCGCCATCAGCACCGGGAACGGAGCGGAGTTGCGCCGCCCGCTGGGAATCGCCATCGTCGGCGGGCTGTTCTTCAGCCAGATGCTGACGCTCTACACCACTCCGGTCGTGTATCTCTATCTCGACCGCTTTCGCTCCTGGGTCAGCGGCGGCAAGCAGCTGCAGCGGCTCGAGACGGCACCTTCGATCGAACCGCCGGCGCATCCCGCAGCCGACTGAACGCCTTGACTTCAGCATAGCGAGTGCCTATACTGGTTTGTGCACGCCGTGAGGTTAAGAGGCGTGTACCGCCTTCATGCAGAGTGGCTGAGGGGCACGGGCCCGACGACGCCACGACAACCGGACCAGAGCAACATCCTGGTCGTTAGGTGCCAATTCCCGCCCGGTTCGCGGGGGACATGAAGAACGGCGATAGAATTTTGCCTCGTTCCCCCATACCCGGAGAACGAGGCTTTTTTGTTGGCGCGCAAGAACCGGCGCAGCCCGGAGAATACGGCATGAGCGGACACTTTTCGTTGCGCTGCCGGGAATGCGGTCGCGACTGGGGTAATCAGCCCACCTCGATCTGTGGCGAATGTCTGGCCCCACTCGATGTGAAATACGACCTCGACGCGGTACGCACGACCTTTACCCCCGAGAACATCGCCAAGCGGCCTCACGACATTTGGCGCTACGCTGAACTCCTTCCCATCCCGGAAGGTTATCGCACCGACACGCCGGTGGGTATGACGCCGCTGGTTTCCGCGCCGCGCCTCGGCGCGCAACTCGGTCTGAAGCGCCTTTACCTGAAAAATGACGCCGTCAATTTTCCCACGCTCTCGTTCAAGGATCGCGTCGTGGCCGTAGCCCTGGCCCAGGCCAAGGCCTTCGGTTTTAAGGTCGTGAGTTGCTCCTCGACGGGCAACCTGGCCAACGCCACGGCCGCACAGGCCGCACGTATGGGGTTCGAGGCTGTGATCTTCATTCCTGCGGACCTCGAGCCCGCCAAGGTGCTGGGCACGCAAATCTTTGGCGCGCGTTTGATCCGCATCGCTGGCAACTACGACCAGGTCAATCGCTTGTGCTCGCAGATCGCCGAACGCTACGAGTGGGGTTTCGTCAACATCAACCTGCGGCCCTACTACGCCGAGGGCTCGAAGACCGTCGGATACGAGATCGCCGAGCAGCTCGGCTGGCGCTTGCCTGACAATATCGTCGTGCCCATGGCCGGCGGCTCGCTCATCACCAAGATACACAAGGCGTTCGACGAACTGATAGCCCTGGGCTTGGTGGAAAAGAAACAGGTGAAATTCTTCGGTGCGCAGGCTACCGGCTGCTCGCCCATCTCGCAACTGGTCAAGTCCGGTAACGACGAAATCGATCCGCAGAAGCCCTCGACCATCGCTCGCTCGCTCGCCATCGGCAATCCCGCCGACGGCATCTACGCGGGCCGTGTGATCCGCGGCAGCGGCGGCTGGGCCGAGGACGCTTCCGACGACCAGATCGTCTCCGCCATGGAGGCGCTGGCCTCGACCGAAGGCATCTTCGGTGAGACCGCCGCCGGGGTCACCGTGGCCACCACCGAGGCGCTGATTGCCCAGGGCCGCATTCGCCCCGACGAAGAGACGGTGCTCTGCATCACCGGCAACGGCCTGAAGACCACCGACGCGCTCGCCGGCGAGTAC
>Ga0207029_10175_pt2 | contig 16793 bp, 20 predicted proteins | sample Alteio_BWMinCont_39_FD_153282 | JGI IMG/M metagenome (GOLD analysis project Ga0207029, IMG submission 153282) | Enriched cells from forest soil in Barre Woods Harvard Forest LTER site, Petersham, Massachusetts, United States -... | ecosystem: Environmental > Terrestrial > Soil > Temperate forest >...
AGCAAAAAAAATATGCCGATGCTTTAAAAGAAAATGAAGCGTTACTACTCGAGGCCCAATCCATTGCAAAAACAGGCAATTGGTGGTACGATCATTATACTAAAGAAACTTACTGGTCAAAAAGCCTTTATTCGATACTTGAAATCGATGAAATACCCGTAGATATAAGCAAATATGAATATTATATCAGCCTTATCCACCCGGATGACAGGGAGAATGCTTATAAATACTTTTCTACCATCCAAAAGGGCGACGAAAGCCAGTTTGAGCATAAACTAATTACACCCAACGGCAACCTTAAGTATTTTAAAGCTTTAAAAGGTGACCTGGTAAGGGATGAGAACGGTAAACCTAAGCGCAGCTTTGGGGTTTTACAGGATATTACCGAAAGCAAACTTTCGGAAAAGAAAATAAAAGTGAGCCAGGCCGAATTGCTGGAAGCACAAACCATTGCAAGGATAGGTAATTGGAAATGGGACATATCATTAAACAAGCTTACATGGTCTGATGAAATAAGCAATATTTTCGAGATTGGTGAGCAAATTGTAACTGAAAATAACCTTATAAAGTTACTGGTTCAATATGTACACCCAAATGATCGGTCGATACTAAAACAACACTTAAAAAACATAGTAAACATTACCAATACCTCGTATGAGTTCCGTATTGTAACCCCCAGGGGGATGATCAAATATTTGAGCATTATTGTTGGGAAACTAATAAAACGCGAGGATGGCTCCGTCCGCAAGATAATTGGGACCATACAGGATATCACTGACAGGAAACAAGCTGAAATAGATTTCCAGCAGACTGAAAATAAATACAAACTGATATTAGAGACCATAAAATTGCCTGCAGTATCAGTAGATGATAAGTTTGATATTATTTTTTGCAATAAATATATGGCCGATTTGCTTGGCTATGAACAGGATGAAATATTAGGCTTAAACTGGTCGACCACCTTTGTGCCTGAAAACTCAAGGGATAATACATCGGAATTATTTGACAATGATTCATTTAAACCGCAGAATATAAACTCGGTAATATGCCGTAACGGTGAACAGCGCATTATTAGTTGGCAAAACACGATAAGCTATGATGAGAATGGCAAAATCAAAGAGGTCACGGGCATCGGCGAGGATATAACCGACCGTCAGAAGGCTACCCAGGCTTTAATTTCAGCAAAAGAAGAAGCCGAAAAATCGTCGCACTTTAAATCGGAGTTTTTATCCATCATGAGCCATGAGATAAGGACGCCAATGAACGCCGTTATCGGCACAACTAACTTATTGCTGAGCGAAGACCCGAAACCTGATCAGTTAGAATATTTGAATACACTTAAGTTTTCGGGCGAGAATTTATTGGCCATCATAAATGACATTTTAGATTACAACAAAATAGAAGCTGGTAAATTGGAGCTTAATAAAATACCGTTCAATATTTATCATCTTGCCCAAAAAATAAAACAATCGTTTTATGCTAAGGCATCAGAAAAGGGCCTGGAAGTTGATTTAATTATTGATAACGCCATCCCAGAATATTTAACCGGCGACCAGATACGTTTGAGCCAGGTATTAAATAACCTTTTAAGCAACGCCATAAAATTTACCCATAAAGGTAAGGTATCTATCCGGCTTGAAAAAGAGGCTTTAAATGGCACGAGTGTGAGTGTTAAATTTACTGTTGCGGATACAGGTATAGGCATAGCCGCCGAAAACCTGGACATGATTTTTGATCCGTTTACGCAGGAGTCGCAAAATTCGGACAATGATTATGGTGGCACCGGACTGGGGCTTGCCATTACAAAGCGCCTGGTCGATCTGCATCAAAGTACTATTTCGGTTATCAGCGAGCCTGGAAAAGGTACCGCATTCACGTTTACAATTTCGCTCGATATAGCGAAACAGGAAAAAAGTAAACAAAAACAAACGGACACCGCTTCAGAAATTAAAACAACTTCCGACCTATCAGGCATGCGCTTGCTGTTGGTTGATGACAATAAAATGAATTTGCTGATAGCATCAAAATTCCTGAGAAAATGGCAGATAGAAGTGGATGAAGCTATAAGCGGCAGCCTTGCTATTGAAATGGCTGAAAGCAACAATTATGACCTCATAATAATGGACTTGCAGATGCCGGTAATGGATGGTTTTGAAGCAACAAAAATTATAAAGAAAACAAACCCCCAAATCCCTGTTATAGCCCTAACAGCCGATGCCATGCCTGAAACACACAATAAAGCTTTTGCGGCAGGTATGTGCGATTATTTAACAAAACCATTTGTCCCCGAGATATTGTTTGAAAAAGTATCCAAATATTACGTCCCGGTTGCCAGTTTGCAGTAAGCAGTTTACAGTGGGCAGTTTGCAGTTAAAGAAAATAATTCAATAATTCAATAATTAATTCGACCTTATCGCCTCAACGGGATCCATACGTGCCGCAAAATAAGCTGGTATAATCCCCGAAATTACACCGATAGTAACTGATGTACCTATCCCGATGATGAAATTTTTAACATCGAGCACAATTTGCACATCCCAGATTGCTTTAGCACCAAAAGTCCCTGCATAAACCATTGCCAATCCAACCAGCCCTCCCATTATACAAAGGAAAACAGACTCGATCAAAAATTGCAATAATATAAAATAGCTTTTGGCCCCCAACGATTTTTGAATACCTATAATATTGGTGCGCTCTTTTACTGAAACAAACATAATATTAGCAATGCCAAACCCGCCAACCAAAATCGAAAAAAGGCCAACGATAAGACCAACAGCGTGTAACACACCAAATACGCTATCAAGCTGGTTTGAAATAACAGATGTTTTATTTAAGGCAAAGCTATCATCTTCGCCTGGGCGTAAGCGTCGTATTGAGCGCATTAAGCCCCTTAGCTCGCTTTCCACTTCAACATCAGTAATGCCGGGCTTGCCCCGTACAATAATATTGGGTTGATAATTACCGTTTTGAACATCAACAACGTTTTTTGCAAAATTTAAGGGCAATAAAATTTCCTTATCATCTGTAATGCCCAGCATATCGTTCCCCTCTTTTTTAAAGACGCCGATAACAGTTACATCGCGCCCCATTATTTTTAACTGCTTACCAACGGCGCCCCCGCCGGGGAACAAATCCTGTGCAATTTCGTAACCAATTACAGTAACCGGGGCGCCCGCTCTTGATTCAAGGCCTGTAAAATACCTGCCGTCTTCAAAATCAAAGTTCCAGGTTATATCGTGGTCTTGTGTTGTTGCATCAATTTGTGCCCCGTCAACTGTATTGCTTTTATATTTAACGATGCGGTTATCGATATTTATCTCATACGACATTGCCAGCGCAGTTTGACTAAGTTTTTGCAACTGATCAAACTCCCGTATTTTAGGGTCAGGACGCTGCATATACTTCCACCAGGGATAATCGTCTCCGCCCCCCCATGGGAATTTTTGGATATAAATGCTATTATTACCGAGCTTGTTTACGCTGTTTTGCAGGTTATTACGCAGGGTATCAACTGCCGTAAAAACCATAATGATGGTGAATATACCGATAGTAACCCCCAGCAAGGAAAGAAATGTGCGCAATTTATTTTGCCTTAAGGCATCGTTTGCAAATAAAAAGCTCTCTTTTAAAAGTTTTAAAAACAACATATTTTACCTGGATTACACCGATTTTTATTTGATTTCACCGATTATCTGTCGATTACACTGATAACGTTTTGATTTTCTTTATGTGATTAATTTTTAGACAACGGTATCTTAATTAAGTTACATTCTTTTTTTATTTAAAACTAATATTAAAAATCCGTGTAATGTTATCAGCGGCCCATTTTTAATCGGTGAGATCGCTTTAAAATCTGCGAAATCAAAAAATAATCGGTGAAATCATTTTTTATAAATCGGTGAAATCAAAAAACAATCTATAGTAAAAAAATTGGTGAAATCAAAAAAACAATCGGCAAAATCAAAACAAAATAAAATAAAAACCTTACATTTGCGCCCTTGAAAATTCATTTCTTTTAACATGAAATTATCCCAGTTCAAATTCAATCTTCCCGACTCATTAATTGCCCATACACCTGCAAACACCCGCGATGAATCACGTTTAATGGTTCTTCACCGCGATTCAGGTAAAATTGAGCATAAAATATTCAAAGACATTTTGGATTATTTTGATGATAAGGATGTAATGATCCTGAACAATACTAAAGTATTTCCGGCCCGTATGTATGGCAATAAAGAAAAAACCGGCGCCACTATTGAGGTTTTTTTATTAAGGGAACTCAATAAAGAACTAAGGTTATGGGACGTACTGGTTGACCCTGCCCGTAAAATACGTGTTGGCAATAAACTATATTTTGGTGATGACGACCTTTTAATTGCCGAAGTTGTTGACAATACCACTTCACGCGGCCGTACCATCCGCTTTTTGTTTGATGGTACTGATGAGGAGTTCCGCCGTAATGTAGAGATATTGGGCGAAACACCACTGCCCAAATATATAAAACGCAAAGCAACCCTTGAAGATAAGGAACGTTACCAAACTATTTTCGCAAAGCACGAAGGCGCTGTTGCTGCCCCAACCGCAGGTTTGCATTTTAGCCGCGAGCTGATGAAGCGCCTCGAACTTAAAGGTGTTGAATTTGCCGAAGTTACGCTGCATGTTGGCCTGGGCACTTTCCGCCCGGTTGAGGTTGAAGACCTTACCAAGCATAAAATGGACTCGGAACAGTTTATTATTGAAGAAAAACAGGCAAACATTGTAAACAGGGGCATCGAACGCAAAAAAAATATATGCGCCGTAGGTACAACCTCCATGCGGGCTATTGAATCAGCTGTTTCGGCAAATAAAACTTTAAAACCAGCTAACGACTGGACCAGCAAATTCATTTTCCCGCCGTATGATTTTAGCATAGCTAATTCAATGGTCACCAATTTCCATATGCCCGAATCAACATTATTGATGATGGTTTGCGCCTTCGGCGGATATGAAAACGTGATAAACGCTTACGAAGTAGCCGTAAAGGAAAAATATCGCTTTTATAGCTATGGCGACGCCATGCTGATAATTTAAGTAGATTTGAGTATTGAGATTTGAGATATGAGATTTTTAATCATATCTCAAATTTAAAAGCCCTGTCTCATGTCTCACATCTCACATCTAACATCTAATAAAAATTACGCCATTATAGTTGCCGGGGGCTCTGGTACACGTATGCAATCTGCTGTTCCGAAACAATTTTTATTACTTAAAGGAAAGCCTGTTTTGATGCATACTATCGGTGCTTTTTATAACTCAGAAGCCCGGCCGCAAATAATCGTAGTCCTTCATCCTGATTTTCACACCCATTGGGAGCAGCTTTGCGAAACTCATAAATTTAACATCCCTCACTTATTGGTAAACGGAGGCGAAACCCGCTTCCATTCCGTAAAAAATGGGCTGGATCGCATTAATGATGATGCAGATAGTTTAATTGCGGTGCACGACGCTGTAAGGCCGCTGACCAGCGAACAAATTATATACAGCTCGTATAAGTACGCCGCTATGCATGGGAATGCCGTCACAGCTGTTAAAAGCCGCGATTCGGTAAGACGATTAAAAAATGGAGTTTCCGAAAGCCTGGTAAGGGATGACATCTATCTTGTGCAAACTCCTCAAACATTTCAATCATCCCAAATAAAAAAAGCCTACTTACAACCCTACAGCCAGGCTTTTACTGATGATGCAAGTGTTATAGAAGCTGCCGGTTTTACCATCAATTTAATGGATGGCAGCTACAACAATATAAAAATTACTTTCCCGGAAGATATAGCTATCGCTGAATTGCTATTGGAAGCTCAATAGTCCATGGTCCATAGATGATAGCAGCTGCAATTTTATTAAACTAAATAGTCCATAACCCTTAACGATTACCGTTTCGGCTATGGATTATGGACGATGGACTATGGACTTTTTTAGCTGCAAACTAAAAAGTCCATAACCCTTAACGATTACCGTTTCGGCTATGGACTATTGACCATGGACTATGGACTTCTTACCTATGCCCTTCTGATAACCCCTAAAAGTAAAGCGATTACGGCAATTACTAAAAGAATATGGATAAGCCCCCCGCCGACAGGATATACAAAAAATCCTAATATCCATCCAATTACCAGGATGACGGCGATTAAATACAAAATACTTCTCATTTTTTTAAAGTTTTAGTTGATAGTGAATACCTTATCTTAACTAAAACTGTTCCAAAAAGTTTTACCAATAAAAAAAACCCTGCAAAGCAAGGTTTTTTATAAGGTGCCGAAGTTAATATTCGTCTTCGTTAAAAAAGAAGTCGTCTTTTGTAGGGTAATCAGGCCATATTTCTTCAATATTTTCGTACGGCTCACCATCATCTTCCAATGCCTGTAAGTTTTCAATAACCTCAACAGGCGCTCCGGAACGGATAGCATAGTCAATCAATTCGTCTTTTGTTGCAGGCCAGGGTGCATCTTCAAGGTGCGATGCTAATTCAAGTGTCCAATACATATGCTCTTATTTATATTATTCGGTAAATTTACTTTTTCGCAAAAGTATAATATTTTTAATTTGATTATCAATATTTTTTTGTCAAAATTTCAAATACGTGGTATCCATTGATTTTCAGGTATTTTATTATCGCTTGCAATCTTCCTGGCCAGAGTAAACAAGTAATCACTCAGCCTGTTCAGATAAATGACCACTTTTTCATCAACTGTACTTTCTTCAGCAAGGTGTACGGTGATCCTTTCGGCCCTGCGGCATACACAGCGTGCAATATGGCAATATGAAATGGTATTATTGCCACCCGGCAAAATAAAATGACGCAATTCAGGCAAATTTGTGTTCATGTTATCCATTTCCTGTTCAAGCAACTCAATATCGGCCAAATGAAGGTCGGGTATAACCATTTTCGACCGTTCCGGATCTGATGCTAACGACGAGCCTATGGTAAACAACCTATCCTGCACTTGTTTCAAAATTTCTTTATCGTGCGTTGCAATCTCCTGGTCGCCTATCAGGCCGACGTATGAGTTTAGCTCATCAACCGTGCCATAGCTTTCAATACGGATATGGTGCTTTGCAACGCGTGTACCGCCTATTAATGATGTAAGGCCTTGATCACCGGTTTTTGTATATATCTTCATTTTTATTTCGGATTTCGGAATTTCGATTTCGGATTTATTTTTGATTTCGAATTTATCATTTTGATCCGTCATTCTTCATTTATCATCAACGAAATCTTTAAATCATTAAAATCAACGGTTCTGACAATTTCGAATTTATGGTTTAGATTTTGAATTATCATCAACGAAATCTTTAAATCATTGAAACGGCGTAGCCCTCTTGAACACCAACAAAAATAAACAACATGTGAAAAATCAACGGTTCAATTTGGGATTTCGTTTAGATTTGTAAGAAAGTATTCTTTATAAGATGGTTTGGTGGTATTTGAAACACAATAATACTTTTAGCGTTATCTAATCATTCTGAAAATTGAAAATTTGAAATTCAATGAGATCCATCATATTATCATCCAAACTTGGCCTTATCCTGCTAACTGCGCTTACATTATTAAGCTTAAAGTGCGGCAGTACCGGTAGTACCGTTGCCCATAATACCGTCAGTATAACAACAATAGCCGATATTTTAAGCGAAAAACAATTTAATGAACTTTTCCCGAGGCGTAATAAATTTTATAGTTATACCGCATTTGTAAAAGCCGCAAGGGAAATGGCACTTATAAAAGTAAAGGTAGTAAGGCGCGCTACATCGGTTTATCAATTTACACGTACAGATAAAAGCACTGGCAAGTCGGTTATTATACGCCAGGACGAAGATTGGAACGAAGACTGGGCAAAAAAGAAACCGGACAGCACATATGAGATAGATTATGGCAATTTCTGCACAGAAAAAGATGCACAAACCAACAAAAAAGAACTGGCTGCTTTTTTTGCACAGATAGCCCACGAAACCCGGCATGGCGAAGATGGCAAATACAACGATGGGCTAATGTACACCCATGAAAATGATACCTCGTTAAGCTACACTGCTGAAAATGACTCGTACCCTGCTGTGCCTGGCAAAAAGTATTATGGCCGCGGCCCTATGCAGCTTAGCTATAATGGCAATTACGGCTATGCATCAGACTGCATTTTTGGCGACAAAAACGCATTGTTAACCAACCCCGAACTGGTGGAAACTGACCCTGTTGTTGCTTTTAAAACCGCCATATATTTTTGGATGACGCCACAAACCCTAAAGCCATCGGCACATGATGTGATGATAGGTAAATGGCAGCCCAATGCTGCTGATAAAGCCACAGGTCGTACGCCCGGCTTTGGCATGACTATAAACATTGTAAACGGCAGCGTTGAATGTAACAAAGGCGAAAATATATTCAGCATGAAAGACCGCATTGGCTTTTACCAGTATTTTTTAAGCAGGTTGGGGGTAAGTGATGCTAATTGCGCTTGCTCATGCGGAAAAATGAAACCTTATTGATTTCGGATTTGGGAAGATTTTACCACAAAGATCACTGAGTAGGCACAAAGGTCACTAAGAATATCATTTCATCTTTAATTAGCGCTGTGAACTTTTAACTCTGTGAACTTTGTGAAACTCTTTGCGGTCTTTGTGGTAAAAATTTAACGTGGCTGGTAGTTGTTTCTTTTCACTCTTAATAAGTACTTTTAAGTGCAATTTTGACACAATGAAACGGTTTATATTCTCCCTCACCCTTATCACCTACTATTTTTTAGCTTTCGGGCAAACAGAGGCACAAAAGTTTAAGGATAGGCAGCTTAATGATAATAGCGTATATGAGATAGATTTAAAAGACAAACTTGCTAAATATGACTTTTCGCCACTGTTTACACAAACCGAAAATTCTGTGGTTTATGGATTTATCGGTGACAATTATCAGCGCATCCGTATAAAATTTATTTCTGTAAAAAAAGATTCGCTATCACCAGATACTTACTCGATTTATGGTAAATCGATGGTTAAAAGCAATATCTGCGAATTTCACGGCACATTTACCATTTCAAATATCAGACGATACAAAAAAACATCTTACGGGGTTGATGATGAATATAAAAACAAAGGCATTAAAGGGCAATTTGTTATTTTGGGCAACTACTCCTTATCTGAAAATAAAGATCAAAATTATCCGGGAGTTTTTAAAGGAGCATTTAAGACGGCTTTTTACTTAGATAAAAATGATAAAGTTTGCTATGATGATATTGATATAGCTTCTGATGGCTATACAAACAACCAGTTTGTTGGCCAATGGGCAGCATATAATGGCAAACTAATTAAAAACTGCAATTGGGGAGATTACCGGGTTCCGGGTTCACCCGGTTTGGATATAGGCGCAGGAGAATTTTCGCCTGCTGATATTTATTTAAAATATGGCTGGCAAAGCAGACGTGATCTCATGGAATCGCCAAACGATAAAAGCGCCAAGCAAAAAGAAAACGCCAAATGGTGGGAATAGATTAAACATGCTTGTATTTCTACGCAGCATTTAATTGTAATATTTGCTATTTAAGCAGTAATAAGTACTTTTAGCAAAATCAAAAATTCAACAATGCAAAACTACTTCGGCTGCGAAGACATGGATGGTTTCCCCGAAACCTATAAAACGCTTAAAGCAAAATTTGGTATTGAACCTACCGGCAATATCGATTTTAATTTAAAGCAATTTGAAACACTTAACCATTACCTGAATTTTGACCTCCGGGGCTCTTTCGTCATCAAACATATTAATTGCGACAGCTATATTTTATTTATCGAGACCCAGGCAAAAAATATGGAGAAAGGTTCAATAGCCGGCGCAACATACCAGCAAACCTGGGGCCTGGCCTACTTAAAACATGATTTCGGCCGTGTGCTGATAAGGCGAGAGACGCTTACCGATAAAATACTTGAACTGATACATCCCGTTGAGCTGGATTTTGAAGAAGATAAAGCGTTTAGCGATACCTTTTATGTGTTGGTTAACGACCGCGATAAAGCCCGATCAGCAATTGACCGTAACTTCAGGAATGCAGTTATGGACATACGACATGAAGATTTTGTGATAGAGATAGTTGAACATACGCTTCTCATCGGCAACCAGCAATCGATATCTCCTGAAAAGGCTTTATATATAGCGGAATTTGTAGCGAGGGTTGCTTCGATTTGTTAGCGTGCGGAACAGATTTGACAACTTTTGAAAAGTTATCAAATTAAAATTGTCGATAGTTACTCTACAGGTACCCCGCTCCTGTCAACCCTTTGAATATTAGTGTTGGCAAAATCATTTTCTATCAAGCCATCGCGCATACGCACAATGCGGTGGGCGTGCAGGGCAATATCTTCTTCGTGGGTTACTAATATAATGGTGTTGCCTTTAGCGTGGATGTCCTCTATCAACCCCATAATTTCGATGGAAGTTTTGGTATCAAGGTTACCTGTAGGCTCATCGGCCAATATAATTGATGGGTTATTGATAAGCGCGCGGGCCACGGCCACACGCTGCCGCTGCCCCCCCGATAATTCATTAGGTTTATGATCTATACGGTTACCAAGCCCAACGTTTTCAAGCGTTTTTTTGGCGCGTTCCTGCCGGTTTGCTTTATTAACCCCTGCATAAACCAATGGCAGTGCCACATTATCCAATGCAGTGTTACGTGGCAGCAGGTTAAATGTTTGGAATACAAAACCGATCTCGGTATTTCTAACTTCGGCCAGTTCATTGTCTGTCATGTGGCTTACGTTTATACCGTTAAGGATATATTCGCCTTTGCTTGGGGTATCAAGGCAGCCCAAAATATTCATCAGGGTTGATTTGCCCGAACCTGAAGGCCCCATCAGCGCCACAAATTCACCTTTATTTATGGATAACGTTACAGATTTCAGGGCGTGAATAATTTCACTTCCTATTACATATTTACGTCCGATATCTTTAAGCGTTATAAGTGGTTGCATATTTTTCTTGTTTTGACTATAGTGACGGCAGGTTTGTTACAGTGAATTATTTTTTTAGTCCGGAAGTCGGAAAAGTCCGAAAGATGTATTGGCGGTTTGCTCCTACTTTCGGACTTCCCGACTTTCGGACTTTCCCAACTTACTTCAAATCAATCACTTTCGCCACTAAAAAATAATCGTCATCGTGTTTAGGTGCGTTCAATAATGCTTCTTCGTGGGTAATTTCCTGTTTAATCACGTCTTCGCGGAAACAGTTTACGTTGTCCGTCATATAAACAAGCGGCTCAACGCCGGTAGTATCCACCTCATTTAGCTTGTCCATAAACCCGAGGATCTTGTTCATATCCTTTATCATTTCCTGCTTTTCGTCGCCATTTAGTTCCAGGCGGGCAAGGTGGGCTATTTTATCAACGGTTTGCTCGTCAATGTTCATGCGGTCTCTAATTTTTGTTTTATCATTTCATGCACTTCATCGCGCAGCGTATCGGCATCATCCAATGCCAGGTGCGCTGTCTCAATGGGCTTGTGTACAAATATATTACAAATACCCGGCCTGCTGCCATATTGGCTGCCGGTATTCCATAATACTTTCCAGGTATCCAATGATGTTATGGGCAGTATGGGTATTTTAAGTTCAATGGCCAGTCTGAAGGCACCGTTTTTAAAGGCGCTTAAATTTGGCGGATAATCAAGTGGGATGGTAGCTTCTGGAAAGATCACTACGCTTATGCCGTTTTTTAAACGCTCGGCAGCCGTTTTAAACGCACGAAATGAAGAAATTTTGCTATCGCGGTTTACGGTAATGTCTATCGTCCTGAAAAAGAAACCAAGTACCATGTTGCTCAGCAATTCCTCTTTACCAATAAAACAATGGTTATTTTTTGTGGCTATACATATGGATGAAACGTCAAGGTTTGAAGTATGGTTGCCGATGATAATATACGTGCGTTCCCAGTCGATCTCCGCCTCGTGTTTTATTCTGAAAAATATACCCGAAACAATAGTACTTGCATAGATGATAAGTCGGCGGAACCTGTTGATGTATTTATAGGTTTTTTGCCGGCGTGCCAGTATGACCAGTATAGGCCATAATAGTATGAAAAAGAAGGCTACACTATACCGGTAAAAATAAGTGTGTATTCTTTTTAAAATGAGTTTCATGGTTTCCAAAACTAATGAAATCATTGTTTTTTGACGAATGATTGTGTTTTTAGGTTAAGGGAATGATTTTTTAGGCCCTCTTTAAGGCTGAAAAATTTCTAAAGGCAGATTCCCCGCTTCAAGCCGCTGGCCTATAATGGCATAAACTTCATCCCGCAAATTATCAGCGTCTACAGCTGCAAGGTGTGCTGTTTCAATAGGTTTATGTACATAATAATTGCAAACACCGGGGCGAGTGCCATATTTCGTCCCATCGTCCCAAAGCATTTTCCATGTATTTGATGAGGAAACGGGTATAATGGGGATTTTTAACTCGATGGCCAGCTTAAAAGGGCCGTTTTTAAACTCATGGAGCGTTGGCGGATAACTATCAGCTATGCCCCCTTCGGGGAATATGATCATGGTGATGCCATTCTGTAGCCTTTCTGCGGCCGCTTTAAAGGCACGATAGGATGACATTTTGCTATCCCGGTTAACCGGAATATCCACCGTCCTGAAAAATAAACCGGTAACCAGGCCATCTTTTAACGCTTCCTTACCCATAAAGCTGCAATTACTATTTACCAGTACACACATGGCCGAGATATCGAGATTAGAAGTATGATTAGGGCAAATAATGTAAGTTTTGCTCCAGTCGATAGGTTGTTCATATTCAAATCTGTAAAAAAAACCGACAAGCGCCGAACTGGTCAAACCCCATACACGCCTTAAGCTGCTCATGGTTTTATAACGTGAAGGGCTGCGCGAACAGTAATACAAAAAAGGCCAGAATAAAAAATAGATTAGAGCAACGCTTACTACATACAGGTAGATATGGATTTTTTTCAATAGCAATTTCATCTTCATCAAAAATATAAAAATTACTTACTTTCGCCCCATGGAAACTGTTGTTAGTGGTATCCGGTCTACCGGGAACTTACATTTAGGAAATTATTACGGGGCGATACAAAACTTTGTAAAAATGCAGCATGAATATAACTGCTACTTTTTTATTGCCGACCTGCATTCGTTAACTACCCACCCTACTCCTGCCGATCTGCATGGCAATATTAAGCAAGTGCTGATAGAATACCTTGCTGCCGGCATAGATCCTGAAAGGGCTACCATTTATATACAATCTGACGTGCCGGAAGTAGCTGAGCTATACCTGTACCTGAATATGAACGCTTATTTAGGAGAACTGGAACGCAGCACTTCGTTTAAAGATAAGGTACGCGCCCAGCCCGATAATGTTAACGCCGGCCTGTTAACCTATCCTGTTTTAATGGCTGCCGATATCCTTATCCACCGGGCAACTAAAGTACCTGTTGGTAAAGACCAGGAGCAACACCTGGAGATGGCACGCACTTTTGGCAACCGTTTTAACAGGCTTTATAACAAAGAATATTTCCCCGAGCCCTATGCCTTTAATTTCAGTGACAACTTGATGAAAATACCGGGATTAGATGGCAAAGGAAAAATGGGTAAATCTGAAGGCGAAGGCAATGCGGTTTATTTGTCGGACACGCCAGAGGTTATCCGTAAAAAAGTAATGAAGGCGGTTACTGATAGTGGCCCTACTACTGAAAACGAAGAAAAACCTGTTGAGATACAAAACCTGTTTGATATTATTAAAGTAGTTTCATCGGCAGATACTTACGAACACTTTGATAATTTATACAATACCTGCAATATCCGTTACGGCGATCTAAAAAAACAACTTGCCGAAGATATTATCATTGCCACAGCGCCCATACGCGAAAAGATAAAAGATATTTCGACAGATTCGTCGTACCTGCGCCAGGTTGCGCGGCATGGTGCTATAAAGGCAAGGGAAAGCGCATCAAGGACTATAAAAGAAGTAAGGGAAATTATCGGGTTCAAAAGCTTTTAGTTAGCAGATAGCTGACAGTCCATAGCTGATCGTAATTTTTTCGTTAGTTGGTAGTTGAAAGTTCATACTTCATCGCGTATATTAGGCGGAGTTTATTTTTCTATTGGTAACTGATTTTTTTGACAATTTTCGTGCGGCAGCTATGAGCTATCAACCATGAACCATGAACTACACGAACTATTAAACCACGAACTAAAAGATGCACATTGCTATTGTAGGAAACATAGGCGCCGGTAAAACTACCCTGACCGAACTATTGGCTAAAAATTACGGCTGGGACCCCTTATTTGAAGCGGCTGACAACAATCCATACCTGGAAGATTTTTATAGCGACATGAAACGCTGGAGCTTTAACCTGCAAATATATTTCCTGAACAGCCGTTACAGGCAGATCATCGATATTCAGCAGAGTGTGCATAACATTATACAGGACAGGACGATTTATGAAGATGCCTATATTTTTGCCGAAAACCTGCACGATATGGGTTTGATGACCACCCGCGACTATGATAATTACCGGTCGATATTTGATAATATGACGGAATATATCAAACCGCCAGATCTGCTGATCTTTTTAAAAGCATCGGTGCCAACGTTGGTCAATAACATACAGCGCCGCGGCCGGGAATATGAATCGGGCATAAGGCTTGATTATTTATCGAAACTGAACGAGAAATACCAGAAATGGATAAACGGCTATAAATTAGGCAAGCTGCTGGTGCTTGACAAAGACAACCTTGATTTTGCCAATAACACCGAAGACCTGGCTACCATTGTGCAATTGGTAGAGCGGGAAATAAATGGGTTATTTTAGAATTTTAGAATTACGATTTACGATTTACGATTGCTTTTAAATCGTAAATCGTAAATCTAAAATCGTAAATATGTTACTCGGAATCATCCCTGCCCGCTACGCTTCTTCCCGCTTTCCGGGCAAGCCTTTGGTTGATATTGCCGGGAAAAGCATGATCCAAAGGGTTTATGAACAGGCAAAAAAGTGCATTGATCTGGCAGAAGTTATCGTTGCTACCGATGATACCCGCATTTATGACCATGTACTTAATTTTGGCGGCGTTGCCGTGATGACATCCGCCGACCATCAAAGCGGTACAGACCGCTGCGCCGAAGTGGCGCTACAACATCCGCAATATAACGTCATCATCAATATACAGGGCGATGAACCTTATATCGACCCCGAACAAATAAGCAAACTGGCCCATTGTTTTAATGATGCCGGTACCCAAATTGCCACTTTGGTAAAAAAGGTACATACCTTGGAGGAATTGCTTAATGTAAATTCGCCAAAAGTGGTGATCAATAAGCTTTCGGAAGCTATATATTTTTCGCGTTCGCCGTTGCCGCATATCCGCGGGCAGGAACAGCAAAACTGGTTAGATTATTATACCTATTTTAAGCACATAGGTATTTATGGCTATCGTGCCGATGTATTGCAGCAGATCACCAAACTGCCGATATCATCTCTCGAAAAAGCCGAAAGCCTGGAACAATTGCGCTGGATAGAAAATGGCTACCGAATAAAAGTTGCTGAAACCGAGTTGGAAACACATGCCGTGGATACGCCGGATGATTTGGAAAAGCTTATATTTGATTAAATATTTTTCATATGGTACAAACAGTTGTAACCCCGCTAAAAGCCAGCTTTGATATGGAAGTGGCCTTGCCCGACAACTACGTGGGTAAAAAAGTCCATTTTTTTTTATATTGATGAGGAGGTCCAGCTTACAAATACCCCTCTTTTACCAAAAAAGAAACCGTCCGATTTTTTCGGTACCCTTAGTGTTGAAGAGGGAAGAAAAATGCAAGCATATGTAACACAAAGTCGCGACGAATGGGAAAGAAATATCTGATAGATACAAAATGTTTCAGATTTTTATAAATATCCCAAAACTCCAGGTAATCAATCTGCACGTTTGAAGTTTTAAATTTAGACCATTGATATTTTACATCACAGCTAAATAACCTCCGTTCAATTATTTCACTTTAAATACCGGCATCTTAAAAAGTCTATTGAAACTTATGCCTTGGATACACCGGAAGAACTGAAAATATTTTCTTGTAGCGTAACAAATTTTAACTTGTTATATTTGTAACACCAAACTATTATCATGCTTAATATAATTAGTGACTATTGTTCTGTTTTTGGTTTTGTCGTCAGTATATTAACTTTTGGATATGCATTTTTTATAGAAAAACGGGTTAGAGAATTTGAACAAAAGGTGCTTTTTAATACAAGAGTACCTATTTTAGCAAATAATTTATCACAACATAATTCTCAATTGTATAAAGAAATAGACGCAAAAAACGAAAGAAGAATAAGAGAAACAGTAAATTTATGTAAAACAGTTATCGAAGATATTAATCCAAAATTACCAAATGAACTAGGGAAACAGGGCACTAAAATTAAAAAAACATTAAAAAAACAATATAGATCTGATTTTCAATTAGAAAACAAAAAACAACGAATTGGAAATTTTGGATTAACGTTATAACACTCAATGATCTTTGGGAATCTTACGATAATTTAAACTCGTTGATAACAAGAATTGATAATTTAAAGAAAGATAAAAAAATATTACAATGAGCACCTTTTTGGAAGACGATATAGCTAAAACCTCAAAAGCAGTTACAAAGATTTTGAGACAGACCCTGGAAGGCGAAATCTCCTGGGAGATTGACTCAAGAGAATTATTTCTTGGCTCCGAAGAACATGTAACCGGACAAATTTATATGGCCGTTATTTTGGATAAATATTTAA
>Ga0207029_10185_pt1 | contig 16692 bp, 11 predicted proteins | sample Alteio_BWMinCont_39_FD_153282 | JGI IMG/M metagenome (GOLD analysis project Ga0207029, IMG submission 153282) | Enriched cells from forest soil in Barre Woods Harvard Forest LTER site, Petersham, Massachusetts, United States -... | ecosystem: Environmental > Terrestrial > Soil > Temperate forest >...
CAACCTTTAAAGCCGAGCTCGACCGTCTTCAAATGCTGTTGGGCGCTGTTAGCGGGGAACAGAAAGTTTTCTTTTTGATAGATGAGATGCTGCGGGGTACCAACTCAGTAGATAAATACCTCGGATCAAAAGCAGTAATAGAGCAACTGATAAGTAAAAAGGCTGTTGGCATGGTAGCTACGCACGACCTACAGATAGCCGAACTGGAAAAAAAGCATCCTGGTTATATTAGGAATTTTTACTTTGATATCCAGGTAGTAAACGGCGAAATGCTGTTTGATTATAAAATGAAACATGGCGAGTGCAAAACCTTTAATGCCTCGTTATTGCTGAAACAGATAGGGATCGATGTGGATGCTGGGTAAGAATGTGCGGATTTAGATGTGCATATATGCAGATTTTTAATGTGCAGATCACAGCATTTAATATAAAAAATGTGCGGGTTTCATTGGTTTGAATTGGTATCCCAATCCGCACATTTGAAATCCGCACATTTGCACATCTCTTAAATAGCAAGATTACCTGCCGCCGCCACCGCCTGTGCCGCCGCCGCCTACGCCCTGGTCGCCTTGTTTTTCCTCGTCAACATCGCCTTTTTTCTGCGTAGGGTTGGCGAATTTCAGCTTACCAAAGCTGTAGCTAAATGTTAAACCCACTGAGCGGAATGGAAACCCAAATTTGCTGCTTTGCGAAAAGCCGGGGCTGGTGGTATTTGAATCAAAATATTTGTATTTGGCAAATGGCTCAAGTGTATTGATACCGATTGAAGCCTTTTTATTCATTAGTTGTTTTCTCACGCCCAAGCCCAATAAACTGAATGATGGGCTAGATCCCTGCAAAGTATAACGGGGTGAATTTTCCAGTGCAAATAATTCAGCAATTAAGCCGCTGTCAAAGCTAACCGAGGCGCTTAAAAATATATTGTACTGAACTTTTGTTGCTGTATTTGTAAAATAATAGGCATATTGAGCATACGGAGTGGGATTGTAAGTATACACGTTAACATTTGTACGCAGGGTTAAAATTTTTATTGGGTTGACGGATGTGAAAAAGTTAAAGCCGAGCGAATTGTTCATATCTGCGTTATGGAATTGGGTTAATGTCCCAATCAAGGTGTCGACCTTGGTCGGCGTAACAATACGGTTGCTTACAGGGGTGCCGATACTTTCTATCACATCAGTAATGTGCCTGTAATATACAGAGACGTTTACCAAGGATGACTTGATAAATGTATTATAGTTCAGTTCGACAGTTTGTGAAACTTCCGGCGACAGATCAACATTACCTTCCGATTGGGCAAGGATATTTGATTTGTTCAGATAGGGATCCAAAAATTGATAACTCGGACGGGTAATACGTTTGCTATAGCTCAATTTAAGCGTCTGTGTCGCCGAAAGCTGCTTTTGCACCGTCAGGCTCGGAATAAATATCTGGTAATCTGTACTGAAAGGTGTCAGGCCTTGATCGCCCGGGCTGGAAGGAAAGCCGCTGATATCAGTGTTTTCAAACCTGCCGCCGGCTAAAATCGACCAGCTTTTTGGCAGCGTAAAGGTTAACACAGTATACGCAGCAGTAACTTCCTGGTGATAATCATAAAGACTTGAGGCGTTGGGGTCGTATATAAAATCGTTGCCTGATGGGTCAAAAACCTGGTTATTAGCGCTCAGCCTTCTGATAATTTCTTTGCCACCGGCTTCTACCTTTAAAACCTTGCTCACCGGGTTAGTATAGTCCGCCTGCAAAGTATACTCATTGTTTGTACCGTTGATATTTTCCTGGGTATTTGGCTGGGCCTGTGGTGTAAAGCGATCGGTAAAATCAGTTACGATGTCACTTTGGCTCCATTCACCCGAAAACACAATGTTATGACCGTCCTTTTTGAACTTGTGGGTATAGTCCATTGTCCAGTCAAATCCACCGAAAGAGTTGTGGCTGTAACCATTTGCTATGTACGAATAGGTGGAATCTATGTTGTTCGGAAAGTTTGCCGTGCTATGATCGGTTGTATTAGCCGAGGTTGTGTTAAACCCTCCTTTTGTATAACGAAAAGTTGAAGTGATGTCATTAAAAGCGTTGAATGAGTAAGAAGCTGTTGCCGAACTGATGCTGGCATAACGTTTTACCAAGCTGGTACCATCCGAGGTTTGTGTTATCGGGTTGGTCCTATCAGTGAATTGCTGGGTAAAATCGCTTATAGATGTTTGCGGCCAGGTAAGGTTGCCGCCTGCGTTTATTGATAGGCTAAACCTGTTTTTATTATAATTAAGGTTAAAGTTGCCATTATTTTGACGTGTACCAAACCCACCACTTATCGAACCGCTGATGCCCGAAATATTTGATGATTTGGTTATGATATTTAAAATACCGGCCGATCCTTCCGCATCGTATTTAGCCGATGGGGATGTGATCACTTCAATTGACTTGATCTGGTCGGCAGGTATGGTTTTTAATACATCAGCCAAACTTGCCGCTGTAGCGCCTGACGGCTTGCCGTTTATTAAGACCTTAACATTCTGATCGCCCCTGATGGCAACGTTACCATTTAGATCCACTGATACCATGGGTACCTTTTGCAGCACATCGCTGGCATTACCGCCGGCTGCTGTAAGGTCTTTCTCTACGTTATAAACCATTTTATCAATGTGGTTCTCAACCAAATTCGCCTGGCCTGTTATCGTCACCTCCTTTAATGTCTTTGGTCCTGGCGAAACAATTACAATCCCGAGGTTATTGTCTGGTTTAGTGTTGGTGGTTACAATAGGATCGATGATTTTGGTAGGATAACCGATAAAAGAAATGGCCAATTTATAACTTCCCGGGTGTACATCGTTAAGTTTAAAATTTCCTTTTTCATCAGTGATAACACCTGTCATCGGGCTTTTACCGCCGCTGTGGTACAAGCCTACTGATGCATAATCAAGTGGCTTTTTGGTAACGGAATCAATCAATGTGCCCGATATTTTACCGACGATGGACGATCCGCCGCCGAACTGCGCATTGGCAGTAATAAATGAACATATAATTGCAATAAGTATATAAAAACGTTTCATTTCCTGTGATTTTTTTTAATTGGAGGCGAAAATAGATGAAATGTTACAGGCAGATGAGCATTAATTTGCCGTAGACCAAAATAGTGACAAACTTGTTACAAACCTAAGTGTGAAAAGTACAGTATAGGCGTATGTGTTTGTGAGTCCCGCTGCCAAAAAAGAAGCTGTGCAAATTTCCTGTCTTCATTATTTCATGAGTTATACACCCATATCAAACGAAGTTTTGGGAATTGGACATTTCATTGATGTTAGTTTCGCCGGGGCTAACTTTTGGGTCAGCCCCGGTGCTGCAATGGGGGAGAGGCGTCCTAAATTACAATATTCACTATTCTGCCTTTAACAACAATTACCTTTTTAGGGGTTTTGCCGTCAAGATATTTTTGAACATCAGCGCTGTCTTTAACAAATGCTTCAATGGCATCTGCCTCCAGGCTTAGCGACATATTGAGGTTCAGTTTTGTTTTTCCGTTGATCGAAATAGGGTAGGCAAACTCATCTTCCACCAGGTAAGCCGGGTTAAATTTAGGGTACGGAGTGTAAGACAAAGTACCGGCCTCGTTGCCAAGCAAAACCCACAATTCTTCGCATATATGCGGTGCATAGGGCGAAAGAATGATCACCAACTCCTGCAAAATAGCTTTCTTATTGCATTTAAGGTCTGTTAGCTCATTTACGGCGATCATAAAACTTGAAACCGACGTATTGAATGAAAACCGTTCAACATCTTCCTCAACTTTATGGATGATCTTATGCAACGATTTTAATTCAGCTTTGGTTGGCGCATCATCTGATACGCTAAACTCCCATGCCTCGTTGTGGAACAACCGCCAGAATTTACGCAGAAATTTAAATACACCTTCAATGCCGTTGGTATTCCATGGTTTGCTTTGCTCCAGTGGCCCTAAAAACATTTCGTACATGCGGAGGGTATCGGCACCGTAGCGTGCAATAAGATCATCAGGGTTCACAACATTGAATTTGGATTTGGACATCTTTTCCACTTCATGTCCGCAATGATATTTACCATTTTCTAAGATAAAATCAGCATCGGCATAGTCGGGCCTGAATTTCTTGAATTTATCGAGGTTCAGTATATCATTGTCAACAATGTTAACATCGACGTGTATTGGCGATGTTCTGTATTGTTTGATAAGACCATAGGAGATAAAAGTATTAGTACCCCGCCCGAGTTCATCTACCAGCCGGTAAACAAAGTTACTCCTTCCCTGTATCATCCCCTGGTTGATCAGCTTTTTAAATGGCTCTTCTTCAACCACCAAGTTCATATCCTTTAAAAACTTATTCCAGAAACGGCTGTACAGCAAATGCCCTGTAGCATGTTCGCTGCCGCCGATGTACAGGTCAACATCTTTCCAGTATTCAATGGCTTGTTTCGAGGCAAACTCCTTATCGTTATGGGCATCCATGTAGCGGTACCAGTACCAGCTTGAGCCGGCCCAACCGGGCATCGTGCTTAACTCGTATTCCTGTCCATTATAGGTCCAGCCGGCAGCCCTTGCCAGTGGCGGCTCCCCGCTCTCTGTCGGCAAATATTTATCAACCTCCGGCAAAACCAATGGCAAATCTTTTTCCTCAATTAAATGCGGCAAGTCATCCTTAAAATACACAGGTACAGGCTCGCCCCAGTAACGCTGGCGGCCAAATATGGCATCGCGCATCCTGAAGTTTACTTTTGCCTTGCCTGCGCCTGTTTCTTCCAGTTTGGCGATAACGGCGGCAGTGGCTTCCTTATAAGTTAAACCATTTATAAAACCCGAATTAATGTAACGGCCATCTTTTGTAGGGTCGGCCTCGGTTTCGATGTTTTGTATATCGATGATGGGGATTATAGGCAAATTATAATGCTTGGCAAACAAATAGTCGCGTTGGTCGCCTGATGGTACGGCCATAACTGCGCCGGTGCCGTATCCTGCCAAAACATAATCTGCAATCCATATTTGTATTTTTTCACCATTTACAGGATTTACGGCATAGCTTCCAGTAAAAGCGCCCGAAACAGTTTTGGCATCAGCCATACGTTCCAGCTCCGACTTCTTTTTTGCCTGTGCGATGTATGCATCGATATCGCCCTGTTGCTCAGCCGTGGTTAATGAGGCCACCAGTTCATGCTCTGGTGCAAGCACCAAAAAGGTTGTACCAAAAATGGTATCGGCCCTGGTAGTGAAAACTTCGATGTAGTGATTAGAGGTTAGAGACTGGAGATTAGTTAAATCATCATTCGTAAATCGTAAATCGTAAATCGTAAATTTCACCAACGCACCTACACTTTTCCCTATCCAGTTCCTTTGCATTTCTTTTAAAGGCTCGGGCCAGTCGATGGTATCAAGGCCCTTTAGCAGGCGGTCGGCATAGGCGGTGATGCGCATGCTCCATTGCATCATCTTTTTTTGCTCTACAGGGTAACCGCCGCGTTCGCTGAAGCCGTCTTTTACCTCATCATTGGCAAGTACCGTTCCTAACGCCGCGCACCAGTTTACAGTGCTTTCGCGCAGGTAAGTAAGGCGGTATTTTAAAAGTTCGGCCTGTTGGCTGTTATTATCGAAGGCTTTCCATTCATCCGCTGTAAAACTCAAAATTTCATCATCGCAAACTGCATTGATGCCCGCTGAGCCGTTTTGCTCAAAATGTTCAGCCAGTTTAGCAATGCTTTCGGCTTTATCCGCATCCTTGTTATACCAGGAGTTGAAAAGCTGCATAAATATCCACTGCGTCCATTTATAATAATCCGGTGAACTGGTGCGCACTTCACGACTCCAATCGAACGAGAAACCTATCTGGTCGAGTTGGCGACGGTAAGTGGCAATATTAGCTTCGGTAGTAATGGCCGGGTGCTGGCCGGTTTGTATGGCATATTGCTCGGCCGGAAGGCCAAAGCTATCATAACCCATGGGGTGCAATACGTTAAAACCTTTTAGCCTTTTGTAACGCGCAAAAATATCAGAAGCGATATAGCCCAGCGGATGGCCTACGTGCAGCCCCGCGCCGGATGGGTATGGGAACATATCCAATACATAGTACTTGGGTTTAATGCTTTTGTCTTCTGCTTTAAACGTTTGATGCTCAGCCCAAAACTTTTGCCACTTTTTCTCTATATCCTTAAATTGATAGTCCATTTTGTAATTCCGCGTGTTATGGCGCGAAAATAAGAAAATCTCTATTAGTTTGGTAGTTTATTGCTTGAATTGGTTGATTAAGTTGCATTGGGTTGATTAAGTTTAATCAACCATTCACTTAATCTAACCTAATCAACCGCTCACTTAATCAACTTCCCCTCATCCATTCCAGGCTTTCATCGATAAACATTTGCCATATTGGGTCGGGCTGCCATATGCCTTCAATAAAATCCTGCATTTCAACTTCATTAAGGCTTCCCGTTTTTAAAAGATATAGGCCTGTAAATACCGATGCCCTATAGTTTGCTGCACAGTGTACAAATATTTTTTCGTCAGCGTGTTTATCCATCAAACCGACAAATGAGGCCAGCTCACTTACCTGCGGACTATCAAACAATACCGGGATATGGTAATATGTTATCCCCAAACCATTTATTAAAGCAGCTTCATCATTCAATGCGTATTTGCCATCGGCAAGCGCCAGGTTAATAATTACTTTGTAACCCTCATCTGCAATTGAAGGCAACTGGCTTTCCCTCGGCTGGCCTGCGCAGGCCAGGTGCCCGGATACCTTGTGAAAGTTGAAAATCGCACTCATTTAACAAACTTACCAATAGTTTTAGTTAGATATTATAGTTCTATAACAGATAGTGTGGGCATTGGAATGCTTTTATTGTTTATTTCGATTTCAAGCGTTCCACTTTTGCAAACGGAACAGGTGGAACGCTATGAAACATGTTGATAATCAGTAGTTTTACTTTTAATAAATAATCAAATTTGGCTAAGTGCCTGATAACCAGATGTGTTGTTTTTGCGCTTTTTGACCATTTGCTTGTAATTTACTGTATATCAGTAGTTTAGTAAATTAAGGTTGTTGTTTTTTGTAAACCTATTTCAGGACAAGACAGGTACACAGTTAGCACTATTGATACAACTATAGCAAGCAACTCCAATTTCAGAAAGTTCAAAGTGCTAAGCCAAAATTATGTTGTTCAGGCATTAGATCAAACCTATAAGCTTGTTTCCATGAACGGGAGTTTAACCGCTGTCACTGATTATTCCAGGTTTACCGGCCCGTTTTATGACTCGTCTATCAAACTTGTTAATAGCGATACTATATTAACCACCCAAAAGTATGTTTTGCAAGGCCTCACGATTAATTTAACAAGCGGTGTTGCCGACATAACATCGGGCACTGCAACCTTCGATGACGCTAACAAGGAAATAGATGTTTATAGCCCTGCGGGTAAAATATATGGTGATTCGGGCATAATAGAATTTATTGGTAACCACACAGTCAAAGTTACTTTCAGTAACGGGCAGGTTTTTACTGTCCATTTGCTTGATTATACCGGCGTGCCGGGGTAATAAGTTACAGCAAATAATATATGAAATAAAACTGTTATCCATTTTTTATTATTAAAAATATCTTTAATATATTTGTTTGGATCAATAAAAATATCCTTATCATGAAATTAAAACTAAGAACGATCTGTGTGGCCCTTGCAAGCGTAGTAATCCTCTACGCAGGGTGTAAAAAATCATCAACCAGCGCTTCAGGACCGGCACTTGCGCCGCAGGACGTTGCCAGCCAGGTGGCGCTGAATATCAGCCAATCCTTATTTGGCGGTTTAGGTTTCGATCTTTCAGACGGCTTAAACTCGCCGACATCTTTTGCTGTACGTTCAAACTCAAAAGGCAAATTGTTGCAAAGTGTAACAAATCCCGATTGCGGTTTGGTTGTTGACACAACCCTTACCTATACCGGCGCCGCCAATGGTGGTTCTGCAACTATTGCCGGTACTATTAAATTCAGCTTTAGCTGCACCAATAATGTAGTTTCGGGTTTCACAACTAATGATAACCTGAGCATATCGTTAACAAGCCCCGATCTTAATTTGACATATAAAGTGGCGGAAAATTTAACCCTGCTGGCCGTTAACCCTTCCGACCCAAATTCAAACCTGAGCTTAAACGGTACTTTGAACTCAAATGCCAGCTACCAGATGAATACCGGTACAAAAGGAAGCGGCACCGAAATTTTCGATTACGCTCTTAAATCTTTGATTTTAGATTCAACGAGCGGTACGGTTACCAGCGGTTCAGCAACTTTTACTACCAGTGGCACCGGACCCAAAGGCGTTTGGAATTACACGGGGAGTATCGTTTTCCTTGCTAATGATATGGCTTCGGTTACCATTAACGGTAAAGTTTATACAGTAAACCTGCAAACAGGCGCTGTAAGCTAACTCTGAATAGGTTTAATTATCTAACTAAATATTAAATCGTCCGTCAGTTTAAAGGTAGTTATGCCTTAAAACCGGCGGACGATTTTTTATTTTGATCATTCCTGCTGTTATCGGTTATGAAGGGCGCAAATCAAATTGTCGCGTAATACTATTGTAACCAGTTTTTATTTTGTCACCCTGAGTGAAGCGAAGGATCTTCTGCGATATACATAGCGAACTATGCATACGGGCTATTGCAGGGTGAAGAAGATTCTTCACTCCGTTTATAATGACGCCTTTGTAAGATATTCATAATCAAGCTGATTTTTTAATATTATATCCATATTTTGCTAATTCCCTTTGTAGCCGGGCGATTTTTTTGGCCTCTAGAACAGCTGTATCTTGTTCCACTTTTTTAATATCAAATGCTTCTTTCTTCAGTACCATATTATAAAAGATTACCGCCATCCTTCTGGCAACAGCCTTGATCGCTTTTGAACTTCCTTTTGTTGCGGCAAGCTTTCTGTATAACCTGCCCAATGGCCCCTTGCTTTGCCATAGGCTGTTTGCCGCCAATCTGAAAGCCTGCGTTGCCGGATTATGGGTGACCCGCTTTTGATAGCCTATCACCCTGCCGCCTGTTATTTTGGGCCTTGGCGAAAGATTGAGCCAACTTGAAAAGTGAGCCGCTGTCGGCCATTTGCTCATGTCTGTTCCTGTAACTGCCAGGATCGTCAGCAATCCGATTTCATCCAGGCCTTCTACCTCTGTAAGGTCTACTCCAAAAATTGCATGCAAGTAATCACTTGCTTTAAAGTGATATTGGTTTTTCCTTACCACTCCTTTTTTCTTCATAGACTGATTGGGACGCTTTATATCTTCCGGAAGCAGTTCCTTCAGCGTTTCTTCAATATAGTCTTCGTATTTCAGCATCTGCCCTTTAAGAAAATCGTATGCATCCAGGCTGCACTTGAGAATATTGACCTGGCCCTGGCGGTAATCCCCTTTTAGTGAACTGAGCAAATCTTCCGGGCTGGCTTTCAGCCGGTGATAATCAATCTGTTTTAACAAGATTTCAGGTTCGCTTATGCCTAAAGCTATAGCGCGTAAAAGTTTCATCCCTGCAACCCCTTCTATATCACTGATCAGGTGTTGAAACTTAATGTTCATCAACGTTAGGTTCTTTTGGATGCGGTTCAACAGGTCACCCTTTTGATCCTGGCAGAGCGCCCTTTCATGAATATAATGACGGAGTTCCCGGTAGGGTTCCGTGGCGATATGGGAGTTTCGCAGCAGACCGTGTGTTAGCAACTGGTGCAGCCACTGTGCATCCTGAATATCGGTTTTCTGTGCAGCTACATTCCGGTAATGGCTTGGGTTGATGATGATCACTTTCAGGCCCCGGTCTTCCAGTATACTGAATAGCGCTTGCCAGTAACTGCCGGTTGCCTCCATCGTTACTATTTCTACACCATCCTGCTTTAACAAATCTGCTAACAGATAAAGGCTATCTGTAAAGCTGTTAAACTCCCGCAACTGGATCATATCCTGGCGGTCGGTATAAGAAACGATCATCAGCATACTGCCTACATCAATTCCTGCCGAACGCGGATACAACAATCCGAAACGTTCCATCTTTTTCCCATTACCGCCTTGTGGTAATGTTTTCTTCTTCTTTTTCTTAGATTTGCTCATTGCTTCTTGTTTACGAAAACATGGCAAGCTCTGTCGTTCTAAAAATGTCTAAGCTTATAAGCGCGGTAAACCATGCACAAACCAGTGAATGGTTCCCTGTAATATTTTTTGCAACGAATGACAGTCCCAAACTCAGAAGCGGGCTCTGGTCGGCCCCAATGAAATATGCGGGATATAGCTTGCCTTGTTTTTTTACAAGATTAACCTTTTTGCAGTTTCTACAGCAAAACCCGTCATTACTGTTTTTTCCAGGTGTGCCTGGTTGGGACTCAGAATGACAAAGCAGTATTTTATATTTGTGCGACAATTTGAATTGCGTCTGGTAATAAACTTCTTCAATTTAATTGTATAATTGTTTTGAATGAAGAAACTGCTCACCAATCTTAATTTCCAGGTAATTGCCGGCATTGTTTTAGGCATTGTTGTTGGGTTTTTATTTCCGTCATTCGGGCCAACAGCGAAGATCATCAGCCAAAAGTTTATTGACCTGATCACGATGCTGATCGCGCCGATCATCTTTCTCACCATCGTCCTCGGCATCGCGGGGATGAATGACATGAAAAAAGTAGGCAGAGTAGGGGGTAAGGCCTTGCTTTATTTCGAGATAGTATCTACTTGCGCCCTTATCATCGGGGTAATTGTGGCCAATGTACTAACACCGGGGATTGGCGTGGTAAGTAAAATTGCTGCCGATACTTCGAAACTTGCCGCCTACCAGAAAGCTGCCGCCAACATGCACTGGATAGACTTTATAACCCATATTATCCCACCAAACATATTTAAAGCTTTTTCTGATGGTGATATCTTGCAGATCTTATTTTTTGCTATACTATTTGGCTTTGCCCTAAGCTTTATGGGTGAAACAGGGCAACAGGTTACCAGCCTGTTTGAAAAACTTTCGAAAGTGTTTTTTGGCATTATGCGGATGGTTATGCGGCTGGCCCCATTAGGCGCTTTTGGAGGTATGGCTTACACAATAAGCACGTACGGCTTAAAAACACTGGCTCCATTGGCCAAACTGATGGGCTCGGTTTATTTAACCTCTTTTTTCTTCATCTTCGGTGTGCTCAACCTCATTTGCTACCTGTATAAATTCAGCCTTTGGAAATACCTGGCATTTATTAAGGAAGAAATACTGGTGGTATGGGGCACATCTTCTTCCGAGTCGGTACTACCGGCCATGATGGATAAAATGGAGAAATTCGGCTGCTCACGTTCGGTTGTGGGGCTTGTCATCCCGGCAGGATATTCCTTTAATTTGGATGGGACGACCATTTACCTGTCCATGTCGGTGATATTTTTGGCGCAGGTATTTCATATACCGTTAACGCTGTTTCAGCAATTAACCATTATTGGGATATTAATGATCACCAGTAAAGGCGCAGCAGGGGTAACCGGCAGTGGATTTATTATATTAACATCAACGCTGGCAGCTATAAAGATAATTCCCGCAGAAGGCGTGGCAATATTGCTGGGCGTAGATAGGTTTATGTCGGAAGCACGGGCTATTACCAATATGATTGGGAATGGGATAGCTACGATTGTGATAGCGAAGAGTGAAGGGGAGTTTAGTCCACCGGCTTCCTGAAGGGGGAGTTTTTTGATGGGTGAATGTTAAAAGTCTCTTTTAGTGAAACCCCCATCGGGGTTCAATATTGGTAGCAATAGCATCGAAACCCATTTTATGTGCCGTAGGTACATCACATTGCCTTTAAATTTTCTAATTGCAGTTCGCAAATACATAGTTCGCTTGGTTTCGCACCTAACGGAGCGGGAGATCCTGTTTCTATTTGTCCTACCAATATTTTGCTCCTACCGGAGCATTTAAAAAAAACAATCCTGCAAAAGATATACACGCATTTCACTCCTTTCAGGGGAATTTAGGCGAGCCTGTACCAATTGTAAAAATATTCTTCCTTTCGTAGTATTCAGGGTTTGACATTCGGGCAAAAAACTTAGCTTTGCGCTACAAATTCTAAAATACAATGAGCGTTCTCGTAAATAAAGATTCCAAGGTTATAGTTCAGGGTTTTACAGGTAACGAAGGTACTTACCATGCTTCGCAGATGATTGAGTATGGCACCCAGCTTGTTGGCGGCGTTACGCCGGGCAAAGGCGGCCAAAGCCACCTCGACAGGCCGGTGTTTAATACCGTTGCCGAGGCGGTTGAAAAAACAGGCGCCGATGTATCTATTATATTTGTGCCCCCTGCATTTGCAGCCGATGCCATTATGGAAGCAGCCGAAGCCGGCATAAAAGTAATTGTATGCATCACCGAAGGTATCCCGACAAAGGATATGATAATGGTGAAAGAATATATAAGCGACAGGGATACCCGCCTGATCGGTCCTAACTGCCCGGGTATTATCACCGCTGATGAAAGCAAAATTGGTATTATGCCGGGCTTTATCTTTAAAAAAGGTAATGTTGGTGTAGTTTCAAAATCGGGTACTTTAACTTACGAGGCAGTTGACCAGGTGGTTAAAGCCGGGTTGGGCATCACCACAGCCATTGGCATTGGCGGCGACCCGATCATCGGCACCCCAACCAAAGAAGCCGTTGAACTGCTGATGAACGATCCCGAGACCCACGGCATTATTATGATAGGCGAAATAGGCGGCGGCATGGAAGCCGAAGCAGCCCGCTGGATAAAAGCAAACGGCACCAAACCGGTAGTTGGCTTTATAGCCGGTCAAACAGCCCCTCCGGGACGCCGCATGGGCCATGCCGGCGCAATAGTTGGCGGTGCAGATGATACAGCAGCAGCAAAAATGAAAATTATGCGCGAATGTGGCATACGGGTTGTGGAATCCCCTGCAGAGATTGGCGCTGCAATGGCGGAAGAATTGGCGAAATTAGGTTGAAGGCGAAAGGTAAAGGGCGAAAGGTTTTTTACTTCAATAATTCAGACATTCAATAATTCAATAATTAAAAAGATCCTGGTTTTGGCCGGGATTTTTTATTTTAGGAGAATAATGGTAATCGGCGGATTAAATATAAGTTGCCCTAAATGCGGGTGGGAGCCCGATGAAAGCTGTCGTTGGGTTTGCGATGTTTGTGACACCCGGTGGAATACTTTTGAAACTCATGGGGTTTGCCCTAATTGCGGTAAGGTTTATAAAGATACGATGTGTAGTAAACGCCGTGGCGGTTGCGGACAAATGAGCCTTAATTCTGATTGGTATGAACCAATCGAAATACCTGCACCAAAAGAGAAAACCAACTGGTTTTGGCAAAGAAAAAATGAACCGCCAATTACTGAAACCGACAAAGAATGGGTGGAAGACAGTTTGTTGTGGCTTGCGGAGTTATTTACTCCAGAAGTGTTCCGGTCGTTAGTAACTGTCACACCCGATAAGCAGTATTTTGACCACGATTTTACCGCTACCGAAGACGATGTTGATTTTATTCTCGAAAGGTTGACCTCAATCATGAATATCAAGCCCTGGGAAATTCAGATAATGTACTTTTCAACCAAACCAACGGAAATTTCGGAGGGCATAAGTGCAACACCATCAGAAAAATTAAAAGGCGGCTGGAAAAGCAAACAGAGCGAACTGGTAGATAAAGGCTTCGGCAGCAAGGAAATATGGATCGAAACAGGGCAAATGAACAACCCTATAGGTTTAATTGCGACAATTTCTGTTGAACTTGCTAAGTATAAACTTACAAGCGAATACATGGTTGAAGATCATGTCAATCTTTTTGCCGACCTCACTTCACTCGTTTTTGGATTTGGGATATTTAGGGCGAACTCTTATTTTAAATTTAACCAATGGCAGGGAAATACCCATCATGGCTGGCAAATGCAAAAAAGCGGTGGATTGCCCGAGCCGGTCATCGCTTATGTAATGGCATGGCTGGCCCATTATCGTGATGAAGATATTTCATGGAAACATTACCTGAACAGAACCGTGAGAAAATATTTTGACAAAAGCTATAAATACATAGAGCGAAATAAAGACAAGATAAAATGGAGTTCGCATACCTGAATTCCCCTGTCAAAACCATGTCAATATCCTACCTAAAAACAAATTAATCCACCCATTTGTCGTATATTTATATAAGCCGATAAGATAAATAAAAAATAAAATCGGTGAAATCTTTCTCAAATCGGTGAAATCCCAAAAACAATATGGAATACAACGCATTAACTCCCGAAGAAGAACGGGTAATATTATACAAAGGTACTGAGCGCCCATTTACCGGCTCATTCTTAAATAACCATGCCCAGGGCTTATACGTTTGCAAACGCTGCGATAATCCTTTATATACTTCTGAAACTAAATTTGAATCGCATTGCGGCTGGCCAAGTTTTGATGACGAAATACCGGGTGCAGTTAGGCGCGTGCCCGATGCTGATGGCCGTCGCGTGGAGATAGTTTGTGCTAATTGCGGCGCCCATTTGGGGCATGTTTTTGAAGGCGAATACCTCACCCCAAAAAATGTGCGTCATTGTGTAAATTCGGTGTCGATGAAGTTTGTTCCCAAAGAAAGTTGATCCATTGATAACTCCAAACTTTTGGGCCGATATATTTTTTTTAACATTCCCGTTACATGCAGTTTATGCGGCGCAATTCACTCAATCATAACCTTTGATGATTTTTTGTTTATAACTTATAGGCGGTGTTAAAAACTTAAACTATCACCTTAAAAATGCATCGCCTATATTTGATTATAAGTTTTTCAGGGCGCCAGCATTTACCGGTACCCTTGCCGGAAAAAGCCGGCGAACAATCCGCCAACTGGCGGCTGACATACAAAAGATAAAATTAGTTTGGCAGCGATGTGTGTGGGTGATAATTAAGTAGTTAGGTGTGATAAAAGCATTTATCACAATTAAGTTTTACTAACGCTACGGTATTGTTATCGGCTGTAGTGAACGAAATAAAATAATGACCAGGAGACTTAAAAATAGCAAATAATAAAACAAAGCAGTACATGGAACAGGAGACCGAATTATTATTAAGAGAGAACAAAGACCGCTTTGTTATACTACCAATAAAGTACCCTGCCATATGGGAAATGTACAAAAAATGCGAGGCAAGTTTTTGGACTGCTGAAGAGATTGACCTCGGTGATGACATGAAGTATTGGGATGGTATGAATGATGGCGAGCGTCATTTTATATCCCATGTGCTGGCGTTTTTCGCGGCAAGCGATGGCATTGTAAACGAAAACCTGGCCATTAATTTTATGAGCGAGGTACAGCTGCCCGAAGCCCGTTGTTTTTATGGTTTCCAGATCATGATGGAGAATATCCATTCTGAAACTTATGCGCTGCTGATAGATACTTATATTAAGGACCCGGCTGAAAAAGACAGGTTGTTCCACGCCATAGATACTGTGCCTTGCGTAGGTAAAAAAGCGCAATGGGCATTACGCTGGATAAACAACGGAACCTTTGCCGAGCGCCTTATAGCTTTTGCGGCTGTTGAAGGCATATTTTTCTCGGGCAGTTTCTGTTCTATCTTCTGGCTTAAAAAACGCGGCCTGATGCCCGGCTTAACTTTCAGCAATGAACTGATATCGCGCGATGAAGGTATGCATTGCGAGTTTGCCTGTTTGCTTTATCGTATGCTGGAAAATAAGCTATCGAAAGAAGCTGCAACAGCCATTATTACCGATGCGGTTGAAATAGAAAAAGAATTTGTTACCGATGCACTGCCGGTAAACCTGATAGGCATGAACGCCAAACTAATGAGCCAATACATTGAGTTTGTGGCCGACAGGTGGCTGGGTGAACTGGGCTATGATAAAGTTTACGGCGTATCAAACCCATTTGATTTTATGGAGATGATAAGCCTGCAGGGCAAAACCAATTTCTTTGAAAAAAGAGTTGGGGATTATCAAAAAAGCGGGGTGCTGAACAGCCAGGATAGCAAGGCGTTTTCGCTGGACGAGGACTTTTAGTGCCTCACCCTGCCCTCTCCAAAGGAGAGGGTTCTAGAAAAGGGCGAAGTTAAAGTCCTCTCCTTTGGAGAGGATTTAGGTGAGGCGACGAGAGGCAAAGGATTGAAACTGAAAAAACAGCGAAATCCTAAAACAAATAAATCAACGGTTATATATTAATTAAATAAGGGGGTCGACATGTTTGTTATTAAAAGAGACGGAAAAAAAGAAACGGTAAAGTTTGATAAAATTACCGCACGTATTGAAAAACTATGCTATGGTTTAAACCCTGCTTTGGTTGACCCGATTGATGTGGCCAAAAAGGTAATCGAAGGTTTATTTGACGGGGTAACTACCTCGGAGCTTGATAACCTGGCTGCTGAGACCGCAGCATCCTTAACTACCAAGCATCCTGATTACGCTTTGCTTGCATCGCGTATAGCCGTATCTAACTTGCACAAAAACACCATCAAATCGTTTTCCGAAACGATGCGCATCCTGCACAAGTATATCGACCCAAAAACTGGTAAGGATGCTTCTATGTTGGCTGATGATGTTTGGGATATTATTGAAGCGAATGCCGAACTTTTAGATAGCACCATTATCTACGACCGTGATTTTGGCTTCGATTATTTCGGTTTCAAAACCCTCGAAAAATCATACCTGTTAAAAGTTGATGGCAAAATTGCAGAA
>Ga0207029_10186_pt1 | contig 16683 bp, 14 predicted proteins | sample Alteio_BWMinCont_39_FD_153282 | JGI IMG/M metagenome (GOLD analysis project Ga0207029, IMG submission 153282) | Enriched cells from forest soil in Barre Woods Harvard Forest LTER site, Petersham, Massachusetts, United States -... | ecosystem: Environmental > Terrestrial > Soil > Temperate forest >...
CCATCAGAACCGATAAGACCTGATCTGTCTCACCTATCATTTCCTTTTTTAGCGGGGACAGATTGGGTCTCAGACGCCGCTCGACCTCGGCCGCCAACTTGGCTAGCTGTTCGGAGTTCAACCCAGGGGCGGGGGCCAGAAAGGTTCGTAATCTGATCGGAATCATGCGAGCCACGTCGGCGTTGGCTTCCGCAAGCGTCACTCCCGGCTTGAGTCGCGCAATGCCGCCATAGTCACTGTAGAACAGACTGATTCCGCCATGCTCGATCGTTATAGGCAGGAGCAGTGCGGAATTACTGGTTGAGAGCCTAACCTTAGCAGAGCTTGGTGGGGTGCTTGGCCTTGGACTAGCGCACGGAACGATGCGGGTGCTGGTCGCCGTGGCGCCGCCTGGCCTGCCTCGCCTTAGTGAAGTCGCCCTTGATGGAAGAGTCGTGCTGTTCGCATTTATAATATCGCTAGGAACGGCTTTAGTTCTCGTTTTTATCCCAGCCCTCAAATACGTACGACGGACAGACCTCGGAATTAGACTACAGGGGCGCGGACGTTCAATGAGCGAAAGTCGTGAGCGGCGGCGTACTCGCAGTTTGTTCGTAGTCGCTCAAGTGGGGCTGACAGTTGTTCTTCTAGTCAGTTCGGGACTCATGCTCCGCACCTTTCGCGCTCTGACTGCCGTCAATCCCGGATTCGCCAAGCCCTCGGAAGTTCAGACATTCCGTGTTTACATTCCTGATGCTCGGGTACCTGATCCGGAACGTGTCGTTCACATTGAGCAAGAGGTTTCGGACAAGATTCAGGCGATTCCGGGAATAAGCGCCGTGGGAGTCTCGAGAGATCTTCCGATGGATGGCTCTGGCTGGGGGCTGGGCTGCGGCGCACAGGGCCGTACTTATAGCCCAAGTCAACCTTTGCTTCGCTGTCGATTAGGGTTTTTCGGACCTGGCTTTCTAAAGACTCTGGGCATCCCGCTGCTCGCCGGGCGCGCTTTCACGTGGAGCGATGCATACAATGAGCTTCCGGTGGCGATCGTTTCAGAGAATCTCGCTCGCGAGCTTTGGCACGATCCTGCAACAGCTGTGGGCAAGCAAATCACGATGGAAGGGCGACCGCGAGAGGTTCTTGGTGTCTTAGGCGATGTTCACCAGGATGGCATGGATAAGCAGCCGCCTCCCACCCTCTATTTGCCAATGTTAGTGGACCAGATTTACGGTCTTACTTCTGAGGGAGTACGCCGCGATATGGCCTTTGCGATACGCAGCACTCGCGCCGGCTCAGAGAGCTTGATGAAGGAGGTCCGGGAAGCGGTGTGGTCAGTGGACCCGGATCTTCCGCTCGCGGCCGTCCATACACTCGACCATTATTATAGGAAGTCGATGGCCCGTACCTCATTCATTCTGGTCATGTTATCTCTCGCTGGCCTCATGGCTCTGCTGCTGGGAGCCATCGGATTGTATGTCATCGTTGCCTATTCGACGTCAGAGCGCACCCACGAAATCGGGATTCGCATGGCCCTCGGCGCGCAGAGGGAATACATTCTTCGATTAATCCTAGGGCAGGGAATGAAGCTCGCTTTAATTGGTGTAGCGACCGGTATCGCTGCGGCGCTTGGTCTGTCGCATTTCCTATCTAGCCTGCTCTTCGGCGTGAAGCCAACCGATCCGCTGACGCTCCTCGGCGTGACAATCGTGCTCGTTATAGTCGCCCTGTTGGCTAGCTACATCCCTGCGCGCCGCGCGATGCGCGTTGACCCCATGGTTGCCCTGAGATTTGAGTAATTTTTTAGTCTTGCTCGGCTTTTGATGCTTTGACGAATGTGATTTCCTTGAAGCTGACGCGGCCACTTCGCAAAGTCAGTTGGGCCAGACATCCATCTGATATTATAGCTCCCCGGGCTCTCCAGGCCTCCTCTTGACAATCAGTAGGAGAGGTGTATTCTTCCTCTTGATCCTCAGGAGGAATGCGTCTATGGAGGACAAGCCGAGTGATCTCGTCCAAGGCACTCTGGACATGTTCATTCTGAAAACGCTCGCGCTCGAACCCATGCACGGATATGGGATCGCCGTCCGTCTCGAACAGATGAGCAAAGGCGTTTTCCGCCTCAACGCCGGCTCGCTGTTTGTCGCCTTTCAGCGGCTGCAACGAGCGGGGCTGATCAGCAGCGAATGGAAAGCGACCGAGAATAGCAGGCGGGCAAAGTATTGCGTCCTAACAGACCAGGGACGAAAGAGGCTCAACAGCGAAACACAAGAATGGGGAAGGCAAGTGGCGGCGATCGCCAGAATCTTGGAGGCGTCGTAAGCAAGCCATGTCATTGCTACGAAGTATAGCGGGCGGACTCCGGTCTCTGTTCCGAAAGGAGCAGGTCAGCCAGGAGCTGGGCGAAGAACTAAACGACTTCTTCGAGCTGGCAGCTGAGGAAAAGATGAAGGAGGGCATGAGCCGCAAGGATGCGCTTCGGGCGGTACGCCTGGAGCGAGGAAGCCTCGAAGTTTCGAAGGAAATCGTCCGCTCTGCTGGCTGGGAGTTTTTTGTGGAAACGCTGTGGCAAGACCTGCGTTTCGCCGTCCGTATGCTGCGCAAATCGCCGGGATTCACCACCGTCGCGATTCTCACCCTCGCCCTCGGAATCGGCGCCAACGCGGCCATTTTCAGCATGGTGAACGCCCTTGTGCTCCGACCGCTGCCCGTTCATGCCCCGAACGAAGTCGCATCACTGGCATCGCAACCTCACGGATTGGGTTCGAGTAACGGGTTTTCCTATCCCGATTTTGAAGATATTCGCGACCAAGCCACTACCGTATTCCGCGACATGACCGGCATGCAGCCGTCCCATATGGACGGGTTCAGCATGAACGGCCAAAGCCAGCCGATTTGGACCAGCTATGTCACGACCAATTTCTTTCAGGTAATGGACCTGCAGCCTGCGCTCGGGACTTTCTTCGGGCCTTCCGATGGGGGGATCGATGGCTCCGAGCCGGTGCTAGTGCTGAGCTACTCGTTCTGGAAAAACCATATGGGAGGCGATCCGAATATCGTAGGCAGAAGCGCCTCGATAAACGGGTGTCCAGTGACGATCATCGGCGTAGCCCCGGAAGGCTTCAGAGGAATTTATTCGATTCTCGATACGCAGGGCTACTTGCCGGTGGGAATGGCAACGGCAACTTTGGATAGCCCCAAGGATTTCCTGACGAACAGGAGCGTGGAAAACATCGAGATTCTCGGCCGACTCAAACCGGGCATGAATGTCGGCCAGGCCCAGCCCGTGCTTGCCGTAGTGGGTCGTCAACTCTCCGAGCAATATCCAGAAATCCATAAGTGGGATTGGCTCCAAGCCTTTCCCGGTGGTCCGCTTAACGCCAACCCGCAGGACACGGCTGTCATTGAGTCCATGGCTGCGTTTTTCCTTTTGCTTGTCGGGCTCGTGCTGGTGCTCGCCTGCATGAATGCTGCGAATTTGCTTTTGGTTCGGGCCGCAGCGCGCCAACCCGAGATGGCCGTTCGTGCGGCGTTTGGAGCCGGCCGTGGGCGGCTCGCGCGGCAGCTCCTCACTGAGAGCCTTCTCCTCGCAGCCCTAGGATGTGTGGGCGGTATTGTTGTCGGAGTTGCGGCCAGCCGCTCAGTCAACTCGATAAATTTCGCGTCGGCTATTCCTCTCGTCTTCGACGTAACCTTCGACTGGCGAGTGCTTGCCTACGCTGTAGGTGCGGCCCTCCTGACCGGAGTGTTAGTGGGGATGACTCCAGCGGTTCGCGCAGCACGCAGAGACCTGAACCCTCTGCTGCACGAAAGCTCCCGAACTTCGACGGGCGACCGCCAACGCGCTCGCAGCGTTCTGGTTGTCGCCGAGTTGAGCGGCTCACTGATGTTATTGATCATCGCGGGATTGTTCGTGAGGAGCCTGCGATCTGTTGAACGTTCCGATCTGGGATTCGATCCGGATCATGTCTTGAATCTGACCATTTCGCCCACGGACGCCGGTTACGACGAAGCCCAGGCGAGTCAATTTCTCAAACAGGTTCTTCAGCGGGCACGTGCGTTGCCGGCCGTTGAATCCGCCAGTCTCGCGGCCACCATTCCCATGGGTCACTACAACTACGGAGAGGAACTGAAGATCGAGGGTTATGAAACTTCGCCCGGACAGCAGCGGCCGCTTGCCGGCTACAACGCAGTTTCGCGGGAATATTTCCGAACTATGCGGATACCGCTGATTCGCGGGCGCGATTTTTTCGATTCCGACGACCGGACTTCGCAGTACGTGGCAGTCGTGAACGAAGAAATGGCCAGGCGGTACTGGCCGAATCAGGATCCTATCGGCAGGCACTTCACGACCGGAAAGGACTCGACGCATCCGATTCAAGTGATTGGCGTGGTGAAGAACAGCCGGACTCAGCACCTGACAGGCTCATTCCGTCCGTATTTCTATCGCCCTCTTACGCAATCTTACGTGACTCCCGTGACTCTCCAACTTCGAACAGCCCTGCCTGCGGCGACGGCTTTTCATCAGGCGGTCGATCTGATTCATTCGCTCGCTCCAGCCATGCCTGTTTTCGACGTGCAAACGATGACTCAGGCTCTCAACACGCTCAATGGATTGCTGCTCTACCAAGTCGGCGCCGCACTGACCGCATCGTTGGGCACTCTGGGCCTTCTGCTCGGCCTGGTCGGAGTCTACGGAGTCGTTTCTTACGCTGCGGCCCAGCGCACGCACGAGATCGGCATCCGAATGGCTCTCGGCGCGGCCCGGTCGAGCGTCTTGAAGATGATTCTTAGGCAGGGCCTGATAGTGACGGCGGCAGGCGTCCTGGTGGGCGCTTTGCTGGCCGGCGCGATTGGGCACCTTGCGAGAGATTTGCTGGCAGGTGTTTCGCCCATGGACCCGCTGACGTATGTTTGCGCATCGGGCCTGCTCGCTGCGGTGTCGCTGCTCGCCTGCTATATTCCCGCGCGGCGTGCGATGCGCGTCGATCCGATGGTCGCGTTGCGTTACGAGTAGTTTGCACCGTTCAACTGACTCCAGTCCGCTCCTCATCCCGATGCTCACTGATTTCGACAGATGCCTTTTTCTGCCGCGCACCTTCCTGGGCACGGCTTCGGGCCAATTCCTGCGCCCGGCAGCTTCGTGGCTTCTGCTTTCCTGGTTCCTCCCGAACGACACAGGCCCCTCCCTCGACTACTTCCGGCGCTTGGGCCACGACAATCACCGCCTTCTCTCGAAGCTCTACGCATGGGAAGAGGAAGAGCAAAGCCTCGTGGGGCGGCGAAACCGTTGACTTCGAGAAGACTGCGGCGGCTGCCGTGCAAGCCATGAGACCCGCAGACGTGCATCGCTTTCTCGTTGTCTGCGCTCTTGTCTCTGACCTGTATTGCCCCGGCTACAATCCGAAGCAAACCCTTGAAAGAGACTCGAACCTCGCTCTTACCGCAGCCCGCTACAAGATCGACGTCGCCAAAGTAGGCGTTACGGTTCGTGCCGAGCTGGCCAAGAACAAACAGACGAAGGCCGAGGCGAAGGAGCCCAAGACATCTCAGAGCGCTCCGTCAAGACAGTGCGAACTTGCGAAGCCTCGAACAACCAAGCAGCACATCAGATTGATGGTCGGCGCAGCTGTTCCTCCAGGGGCAGTCGCGCTTTCATATAGCGAGCGCAACTAGCATTTGGTTTGCTAACGCTTTTTCAGAGACCAGCTTCCGACCGCTCTCACCTTCTGATCCTTGTCGAAGGCCTCGGCAATTCCCACGAGACCTGCTTCTGTGAGAACACCCCGGAATTTGACATGACCACCGACGGGGTCGTCGTCGCTAAAGTTCAGTTCGTTTTCTACGAGCTCCAAGTCGGCCAAGGTTGCGCTACGCGGGGGCGGGCCAGGATGGTCGAGCTTCAACTTCAGAGTCAGTTGGCCTTTGAGAGTTTGTTCTTCCCGCAATTCCAGTGACATCTCCTGTGGGAAGACGAACAACCGCAGTTCGCCGAGCCACGTCCCGCCGAGGCGTGCCGGCTCAATAGGTCGCCCGGGTGGAAGTTGTGGCAACACTGGTGGTCCAGGCTTGGGGAACGAAAGGTACCCTTTCGCTTCTTGAAGCTCACGGTAAAGATCCCAGACTGTCCTCTGGTATAGCTTCGATTCGTTCGCATCGAGGTCGACAACATCCACGGTCTCGCCGTACTTGGGTATTCCAGTTCCGTCAACACTTACCGTTGGCGCGGCAACCTTTGCCGTCAGACCGATCGGTGATTCGTTTGTTAGGGAGGCGTAAAGAACGCAAGCAGTCAGGTAAGAGCCTCGATTGGACGGGTGTATCCCGTCCCACCACCAAAGGTCGCCTTGCGAACCGGCCCTTGCGCGTTGGTAAGCAATCCCAACGGGCGCTACGGATGCCCCTACTTCACGAGCGATCTCAAAGTATGCATAGTTCAGCGCCCCCTGCTCCTCTGGAGCGTCCCTGTAGGAAGGAGTGAGCAATAGAACTGCTTTAGCGCCAGACTGTTTGATTTCTGGAACAAACTGACGGACGGCCTGATGGAATCGGTCGACACTTGTGATTCGGGGAATTCCGTTGACCAGAAAGACTGAGCCTAATGACGTTTGTTCTTGTAGCACAACAAAATCCCATTTTGATGATTTGATTGTGCTGCGTGCCTCTCCGCCGTCCCACAATTGCTGAAGTGTGGCGCCAGGTGCTACAACCATCTGCACCTCGAATCGCGCCCCTTCGGCGCGTGAAGCGCCAAGAGCCTTCAGCACTTCAGGCATGTTGTTGTAGAAGGTGAAGCTGTTCCCAATGAAAAGAACGCGAACCTGGCTTCCTGTTCCCCCATGGGCTATCGCGCCAAGAAGGCTGATCAGGACGAACGCTAATCTAGACCGTAGTAGCCAAGTTCCCAAACCGCGCACCGAAAACCTGTTTGGATTAATCTCCATAATCTAGCCCCGCTTCAAATCTACTCGCGCGAGAACTTTGCTCTCATCATGAGCGTCGCGTATCTCACCGGTTAGTTTGTCTCCGTCCAGAGTCAGCGTGAAAACAATCGGATTTCCCTCCATTTCGATCTTGAGAGAATTTCCGGTGATCTTCCCCTTCTTCAGGGGCATCTGCTTGGATTCGTCGGTCTCGCCTAATGTCCCGGTGACTTCCTCGCCTTGCTGCTTCAGAATGACGACAGCCTTGTCTTCTCTGGGTCCACCACCTTGAGGAAGTATGTGGAATTTCCCCACCCATTTGCCTGTTACGTTTCCCGCCGCAAGCGAGCAGGAAGTTAAGAGCAACCCTGCAACTAGAACTATATATCTAGGACTTAATCGCAATTTTTCCATGAGGACCTCTCTTTTTTAAGTTGTACTTCGAGCTATCTCCGGTTTGGTGGTGGCGGTGGAGGAGGCGGGGGAACTCGCAGCATTTCCCGTTGCGAGCGGGGTTCCGGCACCGCGCTCATCCAGAGAAATGTTGTGCGACCCGCAGAGAACAATACTCCGAACAAAACCGAAGCCGCCAGGGTCAGACAAGATTTGTTCCAAGTACTGAGCTTTCGCTCCCGCGAGGAGGACAACGAGATCAAAGATTGGATTCGATGCTCAAGCGTTGCACTTTCGGAAATGCCCAAGGCATTCAGGGAGGACGCCGTGTCGTTTAGCGTTGCCGCTACGTCCAGAAGGCACCGCGCATAATCGGTTGCGGATAGGATTGGCCCGCTTACGCGGGCATCGCAGGCCATCTCTCTCGCTTCGGCGAGCCGACTCCGAAGCCAATAGGCAAACGGGTGGAAGGCGAGCGGGACTAACATGATTTCGCACAAGAGGTGAAATAACATATCGCGACGCTGCACGTGTGCGAGTTCGTGCGCGACCACGGACACGAGCATTTGCCGGTTTGGCGGGGTGAATAGAGTCGCAGGAATCAGGATAAAAGGCCGCCTTACGCCGAAGGTAAACGGGCCGCACGCCGAAGTTGCTGATCCCGTTGAGAATATCCTTGCTCGATATCGCTTGATGTTGACAACGAGATCGCGCGGAAGGGCGGATTCCAGAATCCTCGGCTCGACTGGCACCGCTCGCCGCGCCAAGCGACTCGCAGCGATTCCTCCACGCAACAGGAGCAGCGCATGATACAAAGCTGGGGCAGCAAAGATCAGTAGCAGCAAATCAGGTGCGCCCGAGTCATTGACGGTAGTGGGCAGCGCCGCCCCAAAACCACTCCCAATTGTCTTGGAGTCGCCCCACAATCCGAGCAGCGTTCCGAATGGAGCAAGAAATCCAAGACCGAACGCCAGGAGCCATAGCACGTAGCGTGTGCCTGCAGCCAACCTTGGAACAAAGCGGACCAAGAGCCAGCAACAAATGAAACAGACCGGCAATTCCCAAGCCGCGTTCAGGAACCACGACAGGGCGATTTGTTCCAGTGTAACCACAGCACTCTATTTCCGATTCCGCCCGTCAGCATCGTCGATAAGTCTTCGCAGCTCGTAGAGCTTTTGAGGGGACAACTGCCGCGACCTCACCATAGCTAGAACCACTTGTTCCGGCGATCCGCCAAAAAGTTTGTCGACAAGGTCATGCAGTGCAGTGGATGCGGCATCAAAGCGGGAAACCGCGGCTTCGTAGTGGTACGCCCTTTCACGCAGCTTCCGCCGCACGCCACCTTTCCGATGAAGAACATTCAAAACCGTCTGAACGGTTGTGTAAGCAAGTGGCCGGTCAGTGGGCAGGTGATCGACAACACCCTGAACCGTTGATGGGCCGGACTCCCACAGAATGTTCATCAGCTCTAGCTCGGCCTCTGTGAAGCGTCCTGGTTTTGCCTTGTTGGCCATACTACCTACCAGGCGGAATGTAGCGAACGCGATTGTGATTTGTCAACTATATTTATAGGACTCGACGGAGTAGAATCCATTCAAAGTTTGAGACTACCGTGTCGCTCCTCTTGACAACCAGTAAAAGAAGCGTATGTTCCTCCTGGTAGCCAAGGGGAAGAAGGTTTATGCCAGACAAACCGAGCGATCTCGTCCAGGGCACTCTAGATATGCTCATCCTGAAAACGTTGGCGCTGGAACCCAGGGATACGGGATTTCCGTCCGAATCGAACAGATGAGCAAGGGCGTCTTTCGCCTTAACGCGGGCTCGTTATTTCTCGCCATTCAACGATTAGAGAGGGACGGACTAATCGATGGCGAGTGGAAACCTACTGAGAACAACAGGCGAGCGAAGTACTACACTCTGACGGCGAAGGGACGAAAGAGGCTCGACAGCGAAACACGAGAATGGGGCAGGCAAGTGGCCGCAATCGGCAGAATTTTGGAGACCTCTTAGGGAGCGAGCTATGTCTTTGCTCAGGAATATCGCAACTGGGCTCCGATCGCTGTTCCGCAAGGAGCGGGTCGACCGGGAGTTAGAGGAGGAACTGGGCGCCTACTTGGAAATGGCGGCGGCGGAAAAAATGCAGCAAGGTATGACCCGACAGGAAGCGGTTCGTGCCGTCCGCCTGGAGCGGGGAAGCCCCGAAGTTACGAGGGAAATCGTTCGCTCTGCAACGTGGGAATCCTTCCTGGAGACATGCTGGCAAGATGTGCGGTTTGGGCTGCGCATGCTGACGAAGAATCCGGGCTTCACGGCTGTGGTTGTGCTGATGTTGGCGCTCGGCATCGGCGCCAATGCTGCCATTTTTAACACGGCAAACGCCGTCCTTTGGCGGAAGCTGCCGGTGGCTGACCCGCAGAGCCTGGTGCGCTTGATAGCGGTCCGGCAAGACCGTACAGAACACGAATCTATTCCTATCGGGATAGCCGAGGAACTGCGTCGCAGCCGTAACATTTTTTCCGATGTGATCACCAGGAGCGATGACGGATTATCTTTTTCGTACAAGGGGGGCGCGGCGGAGCGCGTGGTGGGCGAAGTGGTTTCACCGGATTTCTTTGATTCTCTCGGGATTCGGCCCGCCCTCGGCCAAGGATTTTCAGCGGCGGTACTGAAAGGTCAGTGGGCGCCTGAAGTCGTCCTCTCGTATCGCTTTTGGCAACGACGGTTTGGCAGCGATCCGCATGTGCTTGGACAAAGCATCCGGCTGAACGACTATCCCTTTACGATCGTCGGCGTTTCACCCGAGGACTTTTACAGTTTGGTCGTTGGGTTTGACCCCGAACTGCGTGTGCCACAGATGCCCCCTGGACAGAGCCTCAGCCAAAGCGAACTGCTCAGCACGGCGGACCCGGCAATTATGGCGCCGCTCAAACCAGGCATTGGAATCGTGCAGGCAGAAGCTGCCGCGGACGCGGCGTGCCAGCAGTTCCTGCAGGACGACCGGCTCAATCAGCATGAGGCGAATCCAACCCGTCATATCCGTCTGGCGCCGGGCCCCAGAGGATGGCAGGGAGAGTTGGCGCACTATCGCACTTCACTGTTGGTTCTGGTCGGGCTCGCTTGCGTCGTCTTACTGGTGGCTTCCTTCAACTTGACAAGCATGCTGCATGCACGCGCGACCACCAGGCGACGCGAGCTTGCGGTCCGTGCCGCCATCGGCGCCAGCAAAAGTCGGCTGGTTCGGCAGATGTTTACAGAGAGCACGCTTTTGGCGGCAGCGGCGGGAGCCGTCAGTCTTGCCATCATGTCCTCGACAGGAGAAACGATCCTAGGCTTTCTACCTCAAGGACACATAAACGTGGTCCTAAATGTCAGTCCCGACCTGCGTACTCTGTGGTTCACGGCGGCTCTGACCGTGTTCGTAGGCATGCTCATGGGTCTGGTTCCCGCCCTTTATGTAACTCGAAACAACCTGACGCTGGGGCTGAAGAGCGATTCTGCCGCGTCCATCGGCGATGCCAGGGGAGCTGTGTTTCGGAGGGTTTTGACGATGGGTCAAGTCGCTCTATCCCTGTTGCTCCTGACGATGGCCGGGCTGTTCGAGCGGTCCCTGATGAATCTTCGGGCGGCCGATCCATTCCCTCAGCCGGATCGAGTATTGGTCTTCCGAATGAAGCCGCAGAAAGAGTTGTACGATGGCCAGAAGATTCGCAACTTCACGGCGGAAGTCGCGCAACGCATGTCAACGCTGCCGGGAGTCAACTTCGCAGGTCTTGCGGAAGAAGGACCGTACGGGAGCCGCGGCGCCATGCACGTCACCGTCGGCGCATCGGACGGGCGAACTGCCCGGTCCGACATGGACATCGTTAGTCCAGGCCTCTTTGCCACTCTTGGAGTCCCATTGCTGAATGGGCGCGACTTTTCCGTACAGGATGGCGAACACGCAAAGCGGGTCGTGGTTGTCGACGAAGTGTTGGCCCGGCAGCTTTTTGGGAATGACGACCCCGTTGGAAAGATGGTGGAGGCTTCGGTAGAGGAGGGCGATGTCGAATTCGAAATCATTGGAGTCGTCGGCGCTTCCCGCTATTTCGACCTGCATCAATCCCCGCCACCGATGATTTTTTTTAGCCTTCAACAGGCTGGGCCGTATATGCCGACGCTTCACGTTCGAGCGGGTTCCGCAAATACCGCGATTGTGGTTTCGGAGGTTCGGCGGGAGTTCGCTGTGATCGATAAAAATGTGCCCATATTTGACATTAAAACTCTGCGAGACCGCGCGCTGGACAATCTTGCTCAGCAGCGGCTGGTGAGCGATCTGGCCGCCACATTTGGAGCCTTGGCGCTGACGTTGGTGACCATTGGCCTTTATGGCCTGGTGGCTTTCTCAGTGGCGCAGCGCACGCGTGAAATCGGTATCCGTGTTGCCCTTGGAGCAGAACGCAGGCAGATCATGAGTCTCATTGCCTGGCAAGGAATGCAGGTTGTACTCATTGGCGTTGCACTCGGGCTGCCTATCTCGTTCTTGTTAGCACGCCAAATAGCAGGCATGCTCTATACCGTTCACCCGGACGACCCGCTTTCCTTCGCGACCGTGATGTTCGTTTTGGGTGTCGTCACTATGCTCGCTTGCTACATCCCCGCGCGCCGCGCGATGCGCGTCGATCCCATAGTGGCCTTGCGTTACGAGTAAATCATCGTCCCCTCCAGAGACCACAACGAAGGATGAAAATGGGCTCGAGATGGCGTAGCGTTTGTGGAGCCGCGTTGGCGACAGAGGCCGACCTACTCTGGTGCTGTAGAGCCCGCTTACGAGTATGGCTGGGACGCTGAGAAGCACAACGAATTGTAGCCTCCGGAAGTTGCGGAGAGCACGCGTAGGAGATTTTCGCTTTTTTGAAGCGTCCAACGCCGCGCGGTGGAAAGGAGTCGCGCGATGGAAGTTGTCTATCCCTGCTGTTGTGGTTTGGACGTACATGAGAAGAGTATCACCGCATGTGTGTTGTGGGCGGAGGCCAAGGGGAAGAGCCGTAAAGAGAAGAAGCGCTTCGGGACATTCACTCACGATCTGCTGCACTTGGCTGATTGGCTCGCGGAGCGCGGCGTAACTCATTTGGCCATGGAGTCCACGGGAGTGTACTGGAAGCCGGTCTGGAACATTCTTGCGGAGCAGTTCGAGGCGTTGCTGGTGAATGCGGAGCACATCAAAGCCGTGCCGGGCCGGAAGACGGACCAGAAAGACAGCGAGTGGATCGCGGACTTGCTGCAGCACGGATTGCTCCGCGGTAGTTTCGTGCCCCCGCAGCCAATACGTGAACTTCGCGACCTCACGCGGTATCGCGTGAGTTTGGTACAGGAGATCAATCGCATTGCGAATCGCATTCAGAAGGTGCTGGAGGATGCCAACATCAAGTTGGCATCGGTAGCGACCGATGCTTTGGGTGCTTCGGGGAGAGCGATCTTGCAGGCGATGCTCGCTGGGGAGCAAGATGCTGCCCGGCTGGCAGAGATGGCCCAAGGGAAACTGCGGAACAAGATCCCGGAACTGAAATTGGCGCTGGAAGGTCGTATGACCGCTCATCATCGATTTTTGCTCCGACAGCTCTTCGATCATCTGCGCTTCACGGAATCGAAACTGAGTGAGATCGAGAAGGAGATCGATAAGCGCATGCTCCCCTGTGAGGATAAGGTCACTCGGCTATGCACCATTCCCGGAGTCGATCGGGTGACTGCTTGGGGAATGCTGGCGGAAATAGGAATGAACATGAATCAGTTTCCGTCTTCTGGGCATCTGGCTTCTTGGGCTTGTTTGTGTCCTGGGAGTTTTGAGAGCGCCGGGAAGCGGGAAGCATGTGGAAACGGCCTTTTAATCCATCCTGAGCAACCCGCAGCATTCAGTCTTTCGCGAGCAACAGCACCTCGGCACTGCAGGCGGCTGCGCAGCAAGCTCTTGCGACGCGGCAACACACAGGTCGAGATGACGAATAGGCGCGTGCGCAACTCATATCGATGTCTATTCGGTGAGAAAAAGGTCTGCGACTCCCCTCCTCGAGTGTCTCACCATCCACCATCTCGACCCGGCTAGGAACAAGATCCGAGCAGCTAAGCAAAAATGGTGCCCAAAGTGTCCACTCCCTGCAAGGAACACAAGAGAATTCGAACAGAGCTTCGGCAGATCCACGGGTTTCGGTAGCCATCACAATATTATTATATTAATGAACGAAAGCGGGACGACAATGGTGCCAAAGAAAGGCAACAAGATTAATTCCAATTTGGGCTTGCACGCACCCGCCACATCGGGGATTAAGCACGAAACGATGACCAACGCATTTGACGGCGTGGGAGTCGTGAAGTAAAACTAAGTACCAGTACATTTAGCAACCCTATGAAGTAGAATTGCAGGTGCTCAAAGAACTCTCTGCCGCCAACATGAGTAGCTTAAAGAGCGTCCTTCTATGGTCAGGAAGAGTTGCCCTTTGGATGATGGTGTACCTCTTGCTTTTCTTAGGCGTCATGTTCCTTTACAGTCCGCTCGCAAAGCCTTTCCAAGAAATATGCAGTGACCTACGATTACCAGTATGGGTTTGCGGAACCGGGACGTGGACTTGGCACACAGGTGTCGAGCATTTACGCCAAACACACTACTCAACAAAGGTCTTTCTCTTTCTTGCGTGGTTACTTGCGGCCATATGGGCTGACAGGGAGTCTCGATCACTCCGCTGCGCTCCGAGCGTGTTGGAATGGCGCAACTTGTTCGTCGGTAAGCTGGCAGCTTTCCAAGGAGTGACTTCCAGACTGTCGAATTTCTACTATCCATTCCTGCGCACGCCCTGTGCGACGTTCAATCGACATGGTTGGACACCTGCACGTCAACCGAGTAGTTCAACAAATTCTCCTCGCCGACCATTTCCTTGTGCGGAGTTGCGCCATTCGGAAACCCCGGTCCATACGGTAGGAAATTTACACGATACCTTCCCGTGGCCGATGGGTCGTTGTGTTACCCCAAATGATGTCCACGGTGCCTTCAACCATCTTTGTTTCTTCCGCAGACATTTATCACCCGCAGCAGTACGCCGCCTACTCCTCCCTCGTCTTGCGAGGAATTGACGAGCATTGCCCTGTCACTGCGCGAGCGTGTGGGTCTTGGTTCGAAGCAGCGGTTTCGCCTTGTTAGTGTTGGCCTGAGTAACTTTCGCGACCTTGAGGATAGGTCCGCTCAGTCGGCTCTTTTCGAATAGTTGGGTGGAGCTTCCTAAACGCAAAGCGCGCCGGCAAGTCAGTTTCCGAGTTGCGTACTGTTCGGCAAGCATCCGGCTGAAAGAACGTGGAGGCGATGCAAGAATCTGGCAATCCTCGGCTTGACGAGCAGGCTACTACGCGGTACGTCATTACGCGAATGCCCATTACGATCTGCGGAAAGTAGCCTCTCTGGCCTCGGCATCACATTCATCTGTCTAGGTGCCATGCGCAAGAAGAGTTGGCGACTTATAGTCGGCTGGCGCCAGCTTCAGGGCAAAGCGCTCATTGATGGGTTCTCGGCATGTTGTCAGCACGGAAGTAACACCCAGAAAGCACACTAAGTCATAATCGGTGACTTCCTTGGGGCTGCGGTCACGCCCTTCGAACCGTGCTGACCGAGCGCATTTGCCAAAGTCATCCGGCGCTCACCGTCGCAGGTGCCACTCGAATCGAGCACCATCGTCGAACCCGGAGCGATGGTGCACGACAGCTGATCTTTTTGTGTTCCGCTTTAGCTGCTCACATAGCTCGGGCCGATACCCCACCGATCTTCCCAGGGCAGTGGGCCACTCTTTTTCTGCCGTGCATTTCCTGGGCACGGCTTCGGGCCAATTTCTGCGCCCGGCAGCTTCGCGGTTTCTGCTTTCCCGGCTCCTCCTGAACGAACGGCACAGGTCCCTCCCTCAGCGTCATTCATGACGCAAGGCAATCATTGGGTCGACGCGCATCGCTCGATCAGCCGGCACAAAGATGGCAACAAGTGCCGTAATTACCAGCAACACCGAAGCTAAACTGAACGTAACGCCATCGAACGCCTTGATACCAAAGAGCTGACTCGCAATCAGAGGCTTGAGTAGGAGTGAGATTCCGAGTCCCAGCGCCACGCCGGAAAGTGTCACAGTTAGTCCATGTCGAAATATGAGCAGAAGAACATTGTCCTTCGAGGCACCAATCGCAATGCGGATTCCGATCTCCCGAGTTCGACGCGTTACGACATAACTCAAGACTGCGTAGAGACCAACTGACGCGAGCGCCAGTGCCAAAGATGCAAAAAACGTGAGAAGCAGCGTCGCAAACTTCCGCCTTTCAAGAGATGCCGCGACCAAATCCTGCATGGAATTAACATCGTAAACCGGCACACTGCTGTCGACTTCATTGATTGTTTCTCGAATCGCTGTCACAAACGCTGCGGGGTTCGATTTTGTTTTGATAATGAGTGTCGTTCCAACATATCCAGGAAAATAGATCATTCCTTTAGATTCTAAGCCGAGATCGGTGTCACGTACGTCGCCGACGACGCCGATTATCTTCGCCCAACCATCCGTCTCATCCCCGATTTCGGAGCCAATGGGGTCCTCATTCGGCCAAAAACGCTTGGCGAGCGTTTCATCGATGATGCGCACAGCCCCTTTTCCGGACGAGTCATCCGCACGCATTTCAGCGGCAGTGTAGAAACGTCCCCTTATCAAGGGTATTTTCAGTGCTTCGAAATATTGTGGCGTGGCATTCGTGGCGTTCGCGTGCGGTTCTGGCTGGGTTGAGTCAGCTTGGCGTCCCTTAATCTCAAACGTACCGTTGTAGCCCTCAGAAGCGAAGGGAGCTCCCGTGGCGGTTGCGGCCGCCGACACACCAGGCACTGAAGATATTCGATCCAGAAGAGATGAAGAAAAAGACACGACACGCAGAGGATCGTAGGGCATTGAAGAGGCACTTTCACTCAAATTCATTGCCCGTGTGGGAAAAGAGAAGTGCATCGTTAGCACGTTGTCAGGAACAAAGCCAGGATTGACTTCGACAAGTCGCTCGAATGTTCGCAGCAGCAACCCTGACCCAACCAGTAGCACAAGAGCGAGCCCTACTTGTGACACCACCAACGCGTTGGCAAACGATCTCCGGCCAATAGTAGCCCCGCGACCTCCGATTTTTAGGCTGCCAGCAACTTCTGCCCGCGTTGAAAGAAATGTCGGCAGCACTCCGAACAGCACACTACTAATCAAACAGATCGCGAATGTCCAAAGGACAACCCGCACGTCAAGATGAACCTCGGCAAGCCGCGGCAAATCGGCCGGCGCAAATCCTAAAAGCACTCTCAGTAAAGCCCCGGCTAAAAAAAACCCCAACGCTCCGCCAGCCACGGCAAGCAACAGGCTTTCAGTGA
>Ga0207029_10193_pt1 | contig 16274 bp, 17 predicted proteins | sample Alteio_BWMinCont_39_FD_153282 | JGI IMG/M metagenome (GOLD analysis project Ga0207029, IMG submission 153282) | Enriched cells from forest soil in Barre Woods Harvard Forest LTER site, Petersham, Massachusetts, United States -... | ecosystem: Environmental > Terrestrial > Soil > Temperate forest >...
GTGAATAATAATCACACTCATCAATATTTTACCAATCAAACAAAAATTTAAAAAAATTAAAACCGATGAAAAAAATATATTACATCCATGTTTTAGCCGTGTTGCTATTTTTATTACCAGCAAAGAGTAAATCCCAATCAATCAAACCGGCGGATTTTGCCGGTAGCTGGGCAATCGACTATAGCCAAAGCAGTTTTGGCAATATACCCCATTACGCCGCTAGCAAGAATATCCAATATTCTTTATCAGGCAAATACATCAATCTTAAATTGACCATGGACACCCCGGAAGGAATCGACACGGTAGATAATAAAAAGCTGGCTATAAATAATAATACCATAGACCTTTCTGAACCGGATAAGCAGAAACGAAACATTACTGTCAAATTTTATAATAACAAATTACTAATAAAATCTGTAGCCAGCATTCCTGGTGATACTTCAACTGTACAGTACCAGGTAAGCGAAGAATGGTCATTATCAGGGGATGGTAAAACATTGAGTATAGATAGGAAAGTAAGCACCCCGACAGAGCCTGAGCAATATCATATCATAGCAGTTTATAAAAAAGATTAAACAGGTACTAATTATAGGTCGCTTTATCGATTTCCAACGTTTATTTATAATGAGAAGTGCTATCCTGATACTTTTATTATTGATTATCTCTGCACCTGGCTATACTCAGCGAAGATTGACCGTTCAATGTGATCGTTACATGCACTTAGCCGGCGATACGGTTTGGTTTGAAACCACCATGCTCTTAAACGGTCATAAAGACTCCCATCAATATACAAATCAGTATGTGGATTTCCGGACTAATTCAGGCGGCTTGGTTGTTCAAGAGATATTTCCAATCATTGAAGGACAATCGATAGGCCAATTATGCTTACCCGACACGCTGCAATCCGGGGTATATTGGTTACGCTTTTATACTACAGGAAGAGGTAACAAACCCATCAGGATTTCAGCTACGATACCGCTTACGGTTTATCAGGAGGGAGATAAAAAAATATCCTTTATGGAAGCGAATAAAAAGCAATTGCAGCCGCAAAACTTGCCAATAGTCGCATTAACCGCCGATACATTAAATCCAGAAACAGGTGGATACAACAATTGGCGCCTCGATATTAGCGATACTACAATCTATCATTTCTTTTGCTCAATAACCGATGCGGCATTACCGATGATTGACCTAACACCAACAATGACGACGGACAGCACAAAGCAAAGCGATGTTCCCGACAGTAGCTATTATTTAAGCTGGACAGGAAAAGCCCTGAAGCCCAACCGTCATCAGCCCATCAAAAGCAACATGCTGATGACGATGCTCGTTAAGGATAGCGTATTGCAAATGAGCAAGCTGCTACCTATCGGCCCAGATGGTAATTTCCGGCTGAAGGGGTTGTTCTTTTTCGGTAAGGCGCAGTTATTATATCAGGTGAACCGGACCGGCACAACGGCAAAAGAGGTGAATCTGGTATTGGATAGCGTGCCGCCGCCACTCTTTAAGATACCTTCGGGCTGGGTTAGCCGGGATACCTTACTTTCCACAAGTGAGATAGCTACAACAGTAGTCGAAAAAATAAGTACGCAACAAAATGTACGCGTCAAAGGCAGGCAATTAAAAGAAGTAAAGATACAGGGTTGGGTCAATCCCAGAAAAAAACTGGATTCGGCTTATACTACCGGCATCTTTTCGGAGCCGGCATTGTATGCCTTTGATGTGCGCAAAGAGAAACGGGATATCTACCTTAACGATTATTTGCGCATGCAACTATCCATTCAAGGCGGATTCAGCGCTTCCGACACGCCGACATATCCGAACCATCCGCTGCTTTTTTATGTAAACGAGGTATCGAAGACCTGGGATGAGATCAGCGATATGACAACCGATGACATTGCTTATATCAAAGCGATTGAAAGTGATTTTATAGGCGATGGTTCCTTTTCACTGGTTGGAAGTAGTAAAGGATTAAAACTGCCAATCCAGCAGACACCAATGATCGTAATGATTTATACCCGTAAGGGCAAAGACATAAAAAAAGTTCCAGGCTTAAACCAACTGACACTTACCGGTTATACAACCATAGCCCGGTTTACACCTGGCCGTAATGGCGCTACCTTGTTATGGGCGCCGTTTATTGACGCCAACCATATCCGGTTGAGGTTTTATAACAACTGCTCTGCAAAAAGCTTCCGCCTGACCATGCATGGATTCAGCGACAGCGGCAAAGAAATTTATTACCGAACGATAATAACAACGAATGGATATGAAAAAGAATAAAGCAATCAAATTTTTATTGAGCACCATCATTGGCTTGTTGATTACTTCAGGGGCCTTTGCCCAGCAGGGCAATCCTTTAATTCAATTCGTGGGTAAATGGGAGATCGATATGAAAAGAACCGATTTCGTACAGGCACGGGTGCCGGAGTGGATTTTGCCCCGCTCTCTGGAGATCAAACAAAAAAAAGGGGTGATCAGAATCGATTCCAAATGGTACGACGAGCAAATGCAACAACATTACTATACGGAATACCTTTCGCTTGACGGGACAAGCAATGAATTGATCCTGGCTGATGGCAGCAAAAGAGTGGTTTCCCTGAAACTTAATGACGAGGGTATAGGATTCGTGCTGTCGGTGCATACTTACAACTCAAATGGCGACCACGATAAGGATTTCACCGAAACCTGGGCATTGGAAGATGACGGTAAAACATTGACCATCGACAGAAAAGCCCAACTGGCAAATGATTATAGTATAAAGGCCTATTATGGTAGGAATAAATAAACTAAAGAAATGATAAGATGAGCAATATGAAATATCTGCTGTGTTTTTGCTGGCTGCTGGCCCTGAATGTAAAGGCCCAGGTTAAACACGTCATTCTCGTTAGTATTGATGGGTTTCACCCGGATATGTACACCGATACGACCTGGCCGGCGCCCAACCTGCGCAAGTTGGCAAAGACGGGAACTTATGCCGACCATTTGTTAAGCGTATTTCCCAGCTTTACTTACCCAAGCCATACAGCAATGGTCACCGGGGCTTATCCTGCCAGGTCAAAGATATATTTTAACCAACCCAAGAATAGCCGGGGCGATTGGAACTGGTACACCAGCGCAGTAAAAGTTTCAACCCTATGGCAAGCGCTAAAAGCCAAAGGCATGACTACCTCAGCTGTGGAATGGCCCGTCAGTATAACAAAAGACATCACTTGGGATATGCCCGAGATATGGAATAACGAACATCCTGATGACAGGGTAACAGAGGCCCGGAAATATGCTACACCGGGTTTGATCGAAGAAATCGAGCTGAATGCTACCGGCAAGCTGGACAGCAGCAATTTTAATGATAACTATTATACGCTGGATGAAGATGCAGGCAGGACCGCAGCTTATATCTTTAAAGCCAAAAGGCCTGCCTTTATGGCCGTGCATTTTGCTACGGTCGACGGATACGAACATGAATTCGGCAGGGACGGCGACAGCGTAAGAATGGCCCTGGAAACGAATGATAGGGCCATCGGCGATATTTTACAAGCTGTTCAAGAGACCAAAGAAACAGACAGCACAGCAATTATCATCGTAGGCGACCACGGCTTTGCTACGATCCACACTATTATGCGGCCAAATATGCTGATTAAAAGTTTGCCGGTGCGATTTCTGCCTGCCGGTGGTAGCGCCTTTTTGTACCACATTCAGCGTACCAATACGATGAGCGACCAGCAATTGGTCAAGGGGGTGACGGATAGTTTAGATAGTTTACCTAAAGAAAAACGTAAGCTGTTCAGGATCATTGACCGAAAGGAACTGGATCAAATGGGCGCAGATAGCTCGGCGCTGTTGGCGCTGACTGGCGTGAACGGTTCGGGATTGGTATTCAGCGGCTCAACTGCGCCGCAACAGAGTGAAAATCACGGCCCAGGCACCATAGTTCAAAATAATAAACTTAACGGCCTTTTTATCCCGACGACCGGTGGCCACCACGGCTATGATCCGAACAACCAGGAGATGTTCACCGGTTTTATTGCCGAAGGTGCGGAGATCAATAAAGGTGGGCATATACAATCCATACGGGAAGTGGATATCGCGGTATTAATTGCTAATCTCTTGGGCATTGAATTTAAAACACCGGATGGGAAATTAATTCCCGGAATTATTAACACTAACAAATAGAAGATGAAAGAAAAGTATGTTTTAACCCTTAAAGCGGAGGATAGGTCGGGACTGTTGCATTTGCTGACCGGGATTCTCAACCGCAAGCTTATTCCCATTACCAGCCTCAACGCGGCACCAACGGATATTCATGGTATCGTACTGGTGACTATGGAGATTGAAATATCAGGAAAAGCACTGACGCCACTGTTGGCCAAAGTCGGAAATATTATCGAAGTTTTTGCTGTGGAAGCTATTGCTATTGATCGGGTGGTTACGGCGCGTTCTGCATTATTCCGGCTGGATAAGACGGTACTAAGCAGCCCACAGGCCGAAGCCCTGGCCAAAAACGGCGCCCAAATCGTAAATATCCACTTCGATGCGGTCATCATCAGCAAATCGGGCAGCGACGCGGCGATCCGCAGTTTATATAACGCGCTCGAAGGCCCTTATTTACAGGGTTTCAGTCAAACCGGCCTGATTGCGGATAGCGCTTTAATTCTGAATGATGAGTCATCGGTCATTAGCAGGGCTGCCTAATGTGCAGCCGAATAGCCTAATCATAAATGCCGATACCCGAAATATCCAACGATGAGCACAGCCGGAATTTACACCTGTTGAATGATCGTGCAGTAAGCGACGAGGAGATGAAGGAAGTAGAACGGCAACTGAAAGAATTTATCGCCAGGTATCATGAGTTACTGACCGACCTGGTGGCGACAGTCGAACAATACCGGGGGGCGGCCGGGCGGATCAAATAGGAAAGATTGCAAAGAACGCTTATATAAGATTTTTAAACTTCTATCAGGATTGCTGATGAAAGACCATAATACCGTAGTTACTTTTAACAACCCGCAGGTCGCTGCTTTACCGCGTCACCTGAAGCAATATGTCGTGGAGCAGGATTACGGCCGTTATACGCCTGTTGACCAGGCGGTCTGGCGCTACGTGATGCGGCAGAACTATCACCACCTGAAGGATATAGCCTATTATCCTTATATCCCCGGCTTAAAGGCGGCAGGTTTGAGTATTGAAAAGATCCCGGATTTGCAGGAGATGAACGATGCGCTGGCAAAGATCGGCTGGGGCGCGGTAACGGTGGACGGCTTTATCCCGCCTGCGGCTTTTATGGAATTCCAGGCTTACCGGGTATTGGTTATAGCGGCGGATATCCGGAACTTAGAACATATTGAATATACCCCTGCACCGGATATTATTCATGAATCGGCGGGGCACGCGCCGATCATTGCCGATGTAGCCTACCATAATTATTTAAGCTATTTCGGTTCTATTGGCGCAAAGGCCACGTATTCAGCGCAGGATGTGGAATTATATGAAGCGATCAGGGCATTGTCCGTTATTAAAGAGAGCCCCGCTGCAACTGCGCAGGAAATTCAAGCGGCGGAAGACCGGGTGGCCTTTTGCCAGGAAAACATGAAAGAACCATCCGAAATGGCGCTGCTCAGCCGCCTGCACTGGTGGACAGTCGAATATGGCCTGATCGGCACGTTAGCAGAACCTAAAATTTATGGGGCAGGCTTGCTTTCATCAATTGGTGAAAGTGCAAGTTGTATGCGGGCCGAAGTTACAAAGCTGCCCTATACGATTGATGCGGTTAACTATCCCTATGACATTACCAAGCCGCAGCCGCAACTGTTTGTCACCCCAACTTTTAAAAACTTAAAAGAGGTACTGGAGCAATTTGCCGACACCATGGCTTTCCGGGTCGGCGGCGCTTATGGCTTGAAAAAAGCGATAGCCAGCAATACCACTTGCACAGTAGTCTATAGTTCCGGTTTGCAGGTGTGCGGGACATTCACCACCTTAAAAACTTTTGGTAATGACGAGCCAGTTTTAATCGTAACGAACGGGCCGACAGCATTATCGTACCATAACCATGTTTTACCAGGCCACGATCAAACAGCACACCCCAATGGCTTTAGTTCGCCAGTCGGTAAACTAAAGAGCATCGAAACCCCGCTCGAATTCCGGCTAATAGAAATCGACAAATTCCTGGTGCTGCATTTTGAAAGCGGCATCATGGTCATGGGAATGGTTACCGGGGTGTTACGCATAGACGGCAGAAACCTGCTGATCTCCTTTACAGATTGCACAGTTATGGACCGCCGCGGCGAAATCCTGTTCGATCCGTCATGGGGTGTTTATGATCTGGCGGTCGGGGAACATATTACATCCGTCTTTTGCGGCGCTGCTGATAAGGATGCGTTTACCGAAACGGCTTACGTTCCAGCCACCCGCTCGAAACGACCAAAAGTAAACAACGCTAATTTGGAACTTCAGGGGCTATACCAAAAAGTCAGGGATTGCCGACAGCAGCGGGTGGTCTACAGTGTGTTGATCGAAGTGTGGGAAAACCTGCAACAGTACCATCCTGGCGATTGGCTTTGTGCGCTTGAAATACTGGAGATATTGGCTAACGAGGATATCAAACAGGGCATTGCTTTAGAGATCAATACCTTTCTGAAAATCAAATCAGAAAATGAGCCCGCACTAAAGAAACTGATCAAAGCCGGGTTAAAACTGATTGATGAACTCAAGCAGGCTAAATAATGCTTAAAGAGCTTGCCGCGAGGGCAGGAATAAATATAAAAATTATTAGAAAACATAAAGGCTTCCGCAGTATGTACGGGGGGGGCCTTTATTTTACTGATGTTTATGCTTAAATGGAAAGGGTTCGCCCTGTTGCTTTTTATAATTTATATAGTGGTCTGGATCGTTCGAGATTTTAAAAGGGACGGCCAGTAGATGAAATTACGCTTCGTTCTTTACTTCAATTATTTTGTTTTGTAACAAATAATGAGATGAGTTAATTATTTAGGGTTATCAGCAGCAAATAAGCGTAGGTGCTGCGTTAACGTTTACTTTAAATTTAGTTTGGAGCATCCCGGCCGGGTTTGCCGGGTTGCTTTTTTAGTTGACATTTAATTTTAATGAATGAAGAAATAACAGATTAATAGAAAAGATACTTTATAAGAACTAAAGCGTGTACAACGCTTCCCGGACGAAAAGATTAAAACTGGAAAATTCAATCACGAGATAAAAAGACGGGAACAAGTACCATGCCTGCGAAAGCGCGGGCGTACTTGTCCTGTCTCAGGCCTCTTTCCAGTTGCCTGCTTTTCGTACAGTGACAGGGAAACCCGCATTTCCAGGTGTGATGCCGCCCGGGCAGCGTGCCTCGAATGCGTAACCAATCATCAAAATCTTTTTACGATCATTTCTTGCGCAGGCACGCCGCGTAACGGGTGGTCATTTTTATTTTTTTACCTGGACCGGCCACAATAAGAATGTATAGAAAAACAAATGATACCTATGTATGAAAATTATGGAATTGCACCTGCAGGCGCTAACGGTGGTGTTTATCCTGCTGGAATTGTTACTGGTGGCTTATCACCTACCCTTTTTATCCAAGCCCAAAGGCTACCGGCCTTTGTGGTATTTGATCCTGTTAACCTTATTACTATTGTTCAATATTACCAACGGATTGTTTCCCGATCCAGCTTTGCCGCTGGGTATACGCTGGCAGTATATCATCGCTTACGGCAGCGCTTATTTGATGGGCGCTTATGTGCCGTTGTATTTTTATAAGGCGTTTGGGTTGGAACGGCTGCGTTTTCACGCACTGCTGGGGGTGCCAGTTGTTGACCTGGGTTCTTTCCTGCTGTTTAACGTGGGGCTTTATTGTGTCAATAATAATATCGTGCTGTCCAGCCGTCTTGCCGTTACCCTGCCGTTTGTGTACGGCTTTTGGGTGCTGGTGGCGATGTATAAAGCGATCAGGCTGCACTACCGCGAAAGCGGCGACCGGCAGGCGTACGCCGAACAGTTCCTGATTTATGTGGCGATCCTGCCCTGGCAGGCGATGGCCATTTTTGCTTTTCACCCCGGCCCGCAGTGGTTACGGATGATGATGGCGAATTTGGGACTGGTGATGATCACGTTTTTCTTGGTGGTGCGCGTGTTTAAGGACTACCGGCGTGATTTCCGGCATTTGGCAGAGTTTAAACGTACGGGGGCTTTATTATCGCAGTTTGAAGCGAACTGCGATAAATATGAGCTGACGGAACGCGAGATCGAATTGGCGGTTTGCCTGAAACAGGGCCTGACCTACCGGCAAATCGGCTTGAAGCTGTTTTTGTCGCCGAAAACGGTGGATAATAATATCCAGGCGCTGTATGCCAAACTCAAAGTACGCAACAAGATGGAGCTGATCCATAAGCTGTGGTACGAATAGACACCCTGGCGGGGCTTTTTCCTTTCAAAAAGGGGTGGATTCCTTTTGGCTTTTTGGGTTTTCGCGTTTCATCTTTGTCATTAATCTTTGGTTAAATTATTTACGGAAATACGAAATTATGGCGAAAACCTTTACGCATTTCCTGCCGAGGTGAATTAAAGTGAACGCCCCTCACCGGCATGGCAGGGTTTACTTAAATCCAATTTTATGCTACAACACTATGGTGAAGAACGCTGCCAGTTATTAAAGGAAGAACTGGCGGAGATCAGGGAAAAGGTTGCGGAAGGCCCGGAAAGAACGTCAAAATCGCTCAACGCGATTAAAGCGGCAATGGACGAAGTGACCGCGAAAGTAAAGGCAAGTCCGTTTAAGGTGAAAGCGGAAGAAGCGGTCTTCAACAAAACAGTTTACCCGGAGTTTTACGCGCTGTATATGTACGAGGCCGAACGCTTCAACCTGGAAGAAGCAAAGCCGCGTAAATCGGTCAAAATAATCAAAAATTATTACCGCACTAAAATAAAGGCCATGGAGTTGTACGCCTTGCAGCACAATTTCCTGCATGAGTACTGGCGCAAGGGGCTGGATGAATTGGACGGGATGCTGTTTGTCAAAGGGCAGCATGTACAGCATTTGTACCTGCCGGAAAGTCCCGAGTTCCACGCGGCGAATGTGCCTGCGGCCACTTACCTCTTTGCGCGCTTTATCGCCTATGAACGCCTGATCAAAGAATTGCTCGCTAAGATTGAGCCGGGTTTGGTGGTCAAGGCCAAAAGTGGTTTGAAGTGGACCGGCAATAAGGTCGGCGTGGCCGAGTTGGCTTATGGGCTGTATTATACCGGCCAGTTCAATGACGGTAATGCCGATGTGGTTGATATTTTTGAGTGGCTACAGGAAAGTTTACAGCTGGATATGGCCAGTGTACACCGCAAGTTTACCGACATCCGCAGGCGCAATACAGCCAGCCCGACCAAGCTGCTGGACCGGATGCGGGAAGCTATTCACCAGCGGGTAGACGAAGATCTGAAGCTCAAACCCAACCGGGGCATCAAATTAAAAAAACCGCTCAAGGACGACGATAACCCTTATTTGTAAAAAAAGTTTTAGGACTGTCCTATAGTGATGTTAAGTCCTCTTTTGGGTTTGGTGAACCTTTGCTTTTATTATTCCCGGCGCAATGTAGCGCCGGGACAAAAGCAAAGTATTATGATCTTATTTCATCATTTCACCTGGCTGCAATTCGGGATTGCCGCCATCGGGCTAACCCTCATCTGGTATGCCGCCATCCTGCTCCTCTATTTTCGGAAGGAAGCCCAAAATCTGTTAACAAAGCCAAAACCGGCGGAAGCGGAAAGTTTGCAGCATGCCTGGGAAACAGACGAGTTTACCGACGATGAGGAAATGATCGGCGATGCGGCGGAACCAGAAGGTGTTACGACACATTCCTGGAACAGTTTCGGTTTTGCAGGCAGAAACAAGGAAAACGCGGAAGACGAATTAAATGGTTTGGTGCCGGACGCACTGGAAGAAATTAAGCTGGCGGTCCACACGGCAGAAACGCAGGGCGGCGGTAAATCGGATTTTATCAGCCTGTTCAAGCTGGTCGCTACTAAGTATGCAAGGCTGAAAGACGGCCCGCACCTGGAGGCGATCAATGAATGGATACTGGAAAATGTTCCCTACGACCTGACTGAAGACGAATTATGGCAATTGTGGGAATAACCCCCGGTCCCCTGAAGGGGAAGCATCAGTGTAATCCCTAAGTAATTAGTGTAATCAGAAAACAAATGAAAAATCAATTCGATCCCAATAAAAATCAATTTATCACGCCCCGGAAACGGCTGTTCGCCAAATTCCTGTTAGCGCTCTTTATCGCCAATGCCTACTTCATATTGGTCAATGCAACTGACGCGCTGGCCCAGGATGGTTCGGCCGGTATCAACCAGGCGACCAGCATGGTCAAGGGTTATTTCTCGGCTGGCTGCAACCTGATGTATGCCATCGGGGCCATTTTAGCCATTGTCGGCGCCATAAAAGTGTATCGCAAGTGGAATGAAGGAGAGCCTGATACCAACAAGGTGGCGGCGGCCTGGTTCGGCTCCTGTATCTTCCTCGTCGTGGTCGCTACCGTTATTCAATCCTTCTTTGGCATGTAACCTCATGAGCAGCGTCTATCAAATCAACAAAGGCATCGGCCGGGCGATCAGTTTTAAAGGGCTGAAAGCACAATATATCGGCTATTTAGCGGGTAGCCTGCTGGCCTTGCTGGTATTGTTCGCCATCCTGTACAGCATCGGTATCAATACCTACGTGTGTTTAGTGCTGGTCTTTGGCACCGGCACCGCGCTGGTTAGCACCATCTTCCGCATGAGCCGCAAATATGGCAAACATGGGCTGCTTAAACGGAACGCTAAACACAGCTTGCCGGATTACCTCAAGTTCCGGTCACGCAAAATTTTTATTCATCTCAAGAAATAGTTATGACAAATATTGAGCAGATACTGCCGATCTACAAAGTCGAAAACAATTGCATCCTGTCGCGGCAGGGCGATGTGACCATCGCTTTTGAAGTCATGCCGCATGAGCTGTTTACCCGTTCGGCCCAGGATTACGAGGCCGGGCACCAGGCATTGATCAAGGCGATCAAAGTGCTGTCGCCCTTTACCGTTGTTCACCAGCAGGATATTTTTATGCGGTCCGTTTATGCAGGTAATAAGGGTGCGGAGGATAGCTTTTTGTCGCAGGCGGGTGAAGCTTATTTCAAAGGCCGCCCCTATCTCGATCACCGCTGTTATTTGTACCTGACCAAGAAACCGGATGGCCGGAAAGCGGCTACCAGCGGTTATTCGGGGCTGATGCGCAAGTCGCCCGTTCCGGCACAAAGCCTGAACCCGCAGTTGTACCGCGAGTTTATGGAAAAGGCAGGGGCCTTTGAGCGTATCCTGTCGGATAGCGGCGTGGGTTTGCGGCGGTTAACGGATGATGAGTTGGCCGGGACAAAGTATAAGGCTGGCGTGATCGAGCAATACTGCTTTTTGCAGGGCACGGACGAGAGGCCGGTTATTAAGGATGTGCATCTGAAGGATGGCATCCGGATCGGCGATAATATCGGGCAGTTGTTTACGCTGGCCGACGTAGAAGACCTGCCCGCTTTGTGCGGCAGCCGGATTGATTACGAGCCTTACTGTACCGACAAGACCCGCTTCAGTATCGGCTTTGCAACGCCGCTGGGTTTGCTGTTGGACTGTAACCACATCGTCAACCAGTATATTTTTATTGACGATGCGGCTAAAACGTTGAAACTGCTGGAAAAGAAACGGCTGCGGTTGCAATCGCTGTCCGGTTATAGCCGGGAAAACACCATTGGGCGGGATGCCACTTCGGATTTTTTAAACGAGGCTATTTCGGAACAGCGGCTGCCGGTTAAGGCACATGTCAACATTTTTGCCTGGACAAACAGGCCCGAAGAAAAGCAGGAGATCAAAAATAAAGTCAGCGCTGCAATGGCCCGGCTTGATGCCAGCGTAAAACAGGAAACTGACGGGGCCGCGCAGATCTGGTGGGCCGGGTTGCCGGGCAATGCGGGCGACTTCCCGGTTAATGATACGTTTGATACCTTTTTGGAGCAGGGAACCTGCTTTTTTAACCTGGACGGTAACTACCGTTCGGATGCGCAGGGTATTCGTTTCGGTGAAAGGCTATACGGCAAGCCGGTAACGGTTGACCTGTTTGACCAGCCGATGAAGAACGGGACGATCACCAATCGCAACCTGTTTGTCTGCGGCGGTTCGGGCGGCGGTAAGTCGATGGCCATGAACCACCTGTTGCGGACGCTTTATGACCAGGGCACCCATTGCGTGACCATCGACATCGGGGGCAGTTACAAAGGCCTTTGCGACCTGGTAGGCGGGTATTATTTTATCTATACCGAAGATAACCCCATCAAATTCAACCCTTTCTATTTGTCCAAAGGTGAAGTGCTGGACACCGAGAAAAAAGAAAGCCTGAAGACGTTGCTCATCGCCCTTTGGAAAAAGGAAGATGAAAGTTATAGCCGGTCGGAGTATGTAGCCATATCCAATGCCATCACACTTTACTATGTGTACCTGGCCAAGAACCCGCGCATATTCCCCGCATTCAATTCCTTTTATGATTTCCTGATGCAGGAATATTTAGAGGTACTGGAAGACGGCAAGGTGAAGGAGCGCGATTTTGATATTGCCAATTTCCTCTACGTGCTTAATCCTTATTACAAAGGCGGTGAGTTTGATTACCTGCTGAACGCGACGGAGAACCTGGACATGCTGCATGAACGCTTTATCGTGTTCGAGCTGGATAACGTCAAAAACCACCCGATCCTGTTCCCGGTTGTGACGATCATCATCATGGAACTGTTTATCAGTAAGATGCGCAAGTTGCAGGGCCAGCGCAAGATTTTGGCAATTGATGAGGCATGGATCGCTATTGCTAAAGCAGGTATGGCCAATTTTATAAAATACCTCTATAAGACGGTCAGGAAGTTTAACGGTATCGCCGCGCTCATCACGCAGGAAGTGGACGACCTGATCAGCTCGCCTATTCTAAAGGAAACAGTCATCAACCTGTCCGATACCAAGCTGCTGCTGGACATGCGCAAGTTCATGAACAAGTTTGAGGCTTTGCAAGCGGTATTAGGCTTATCTGAGAAAGCAAAAGCGCTGCAATTGTCCGTTAACAAAGCCAATGAGCCGGGCCGCAATTACCGCGAGGTGTTCATCGACCAGGGCGGGCAAATCATGAAAGTCTACCGTAACGAACTCGCAGTTGAGGAATATCTGGCCTATACCACCGAAGAAACCGAAAAACTGAAAGTACAGGAGTACGACCAAAAATACCGCAGCATGCGAGAGGGCATCGAGGTATTAGCAGCAGAAATCAGACAATCCAATAAAAAATAAGGTTATGAAAAAAGCAATCATCAGTATTCTCTCCATCGCAGGCATATTGGTTGCCTGCCACAGCATCAATCGTGATGACATCATCGGTGCATATACCAACCACGCGGAAAGTGCCTACAGCATTGCGGACGACACGTTGACGATTACAGCAACCGCTTCGGAAACCGTCTTTACCGTTGTACGCAGAACTGCTTTCCGGCGTATCGTCAACGGCAAACCGGATAGTTTACAGCACCAGTTCAGGCGCTGGCCTGCCACCTGGGACACGCAACAAAAACAGCTCATGATCCTGCAAACCGGCGCTATTTTCAGCTTCCCGGATAGGCATAGCTTGCTGTATGGTAACAGCGTTTACAGGAAACTGTAGCAAAATCAATTAACAAAAATTATTCACCATTAAAATTTAACCCACCCTGTGGGTAAGGGGGCCTTATGGACTGCTCCGAAGAAAATCAAATGAACCCAATAAAAAAATATATGGTCATCCTGCCCATTTCGGCGATCACCATATTTATATCCATACCCAAAGGCGCGGATGCGCAGGTGATCGTAGGCTCGGTTATTTCCTCGACCGTTGGCAAGGTGATCCGCGCCATTGACCTGGAAGTACAAAAGATGCAGAACCAGACGATATGGTTACAAAACGCGCAAAAAACGCTGGAAAATCAATTGTCGCAACTCAAACTGTCGCAAATATCCGACTGGTCGCAAAAGCAAAAGAACCTGTTCAGCGAGTATTACAATGAACTCTGGAACATCAAAACGGCTATCGCCTATTATTCGCGCATTAGTGAAATGACGCAAAAACAAGTATCGCTAGTCAATTCCTATAACCAGGCATGGGCGCTGCTCAAAAACGACAAACATTTTACGGCTAATGAATTGACCTATATGAGTGAGGTCTATTCCGGTATCCTGCAGGCTTCTGTCAAGGATCTTGACCAGATACTCGACATTATCCATGCCAACAAAACACAGATGCCCGATGCCAAACGAATGGAGATCATCAACAAAACCGCTGACCACATGGACAGCAATTACAACGACATGGAACGGTTCAATACCGAAAACGAAATGCTCAGCCTCAACCGGGCACAGGATGAAAACGAAGTGCTCACATTAAAACAATACTATGGACTTAATTAAGGTAAAAGCAGAAAGGCAAAAGGTAAAACCTTTATTGTATGGCTTATTTTGCTTTGGTCTTTGTGCTTTCGGCTTTCAGTCTGCAAACGCGCAATCCTTTTCCTTTTCTGACTTGTTCGGACAAGGCGAAAAAGAGATCAAAGATACCGAACAGCAACTAACCGCTTTAATCGCCTTAGAAAGTTCGGTACGGCAGGGCTACAACATGCTGCACAATGAATGGAGCAGTATTGCCAATTGGAAGAACGGCGAGTTTGGCTTGCACCAAACCTATTATACCTCGTTAAGCCAGGTCAACCCCGTAGTGAAAAACGCCACCGATTTGACCACGATGCAATCCGAGCAGCAAAGCATCATCAGCCAGTTTAACAGTATCAGCAACGTCAACGGCCTGACGGCTTCCGAGCAAACCTATATCGGCAACGTACAGCAAAATGTGCTTAGCCAATGCAGCCGGGATATGACCGACCTGCAAAATGTGTTAACGCTCGGTAACCTGGTCATGTCGGACGATGAGCGCATCCAGCGTATCAACAAACTGGCGGCTGCCATCAAGGACAAGTACCTGTTTACCTGCCATTTTACCGCACAGGTCAAGCTACTGGCCGCATCACGGACACAGGACAACAATGAAGTACAAACTTTAAATCAATTGTATGGAACGAATTAAGCTAAAAGCAAAAAGGCGCAAGCTGAAAGGCTTTTTTGGATTATTCAGCTTTGTCTTACTGCTACTATTAACTGCCACTGCTACTCCCTCGGAAGCGCAGACTTCTACCGCCCAGGATTTGCAGCAGCTATTGCTGGACATTGAAAAGCTTACACAGTTCAAAGCCATTTTGGGCGATATGAAAACCGGCTACACGCTGCTGACGCAGGGTTATGCCGAGGTAAAGGATATTTCCGAAGGCAACTTTAACCTGCATTCGGCATTCCTGAACAGCCTGATGGCGATCAGCCCGGCGGTAAGGCAATACGGCCGGGTAGCCGATATTATCGAAGACCAGGCGGACATGGTGACGGAGTATAAGGAGGCCTGGCAGTCGGCCAACGCCAGCGGGCATTTTTCCGCATCGGAACTGGTTTACCTCAATTCGGTGTTCAGCAGGTTACTGACCCAAAGTGTTGATAATCTGACCAATTTAACCAATATCCTGACGGCCAATACGCTGCGTATGAACGATGCCGAACGCTTACAGGCCATTGATCACATCTATGGCGATACGCAAAGCAAGCTATCCTTCCTGCGCAGTTTCGATAACCAGGTCATGCTCCTTTCCGCCCAGCGGCAACAGGAGCAGAATGAAGTCCAAACCTTAAAAAACTATTATTAACATGAAACAGAAAATCTTTAGGCTTTTCAAAAGCTCCCCCTTCAGGGGGTTAGGGGGGCTTCTGCTCTTGCTTTTATTGCCTTGTTTAGGTCATGCCCAAGACCTTTCTTCTGACCTGCAAGGCATGCAGCCGGTACTCGATAACGTCTATAACCAAATGATACCCTTATGCAGCCAGCTGATTGGGGCGGCACAGGGCATCGCAGGCTTTGCCGCTTTGTGGTATATCGGCTCCCGGGTCTGGGGGCAGATCGCCCGGGCGGAGGCGCTCGACTTCTATCCCCTGCTCCGGCCCTTTGCGCTGGGTATCGCCATTATGCTGTTCCCCTCGGTCATTTCGCTGATGAACGCGGTCTTGCAGCCGGTCGTTTCGGCTACCGGGTCAATGGTGCAGACTTCCAATACGGCGATAGCGCAATTGCTGGCGCAAAAGGAAGCCGCTGAAAAGCAATC
>Ga0207029_10192_pt2 | contig 16078 bp, 15 predicted proteins | sample Alteio_BWMinCont_39_FD_153282 | JGI IMG/M metagenome (GOLD analysis project Ga0207029, IMG submission 153282) | Enriched cells from forest soil in Barre Woods Harvard Forest LTER site, Petersham, Massachusetts, United States -... | ecosystem: Environmental > Terrestrial > Soil > Temperate forest >...
TGACTGGATGAGACAACGCCATTCATATGGGTGAACGGCGTTGCCTCTACTGCCAGCAGATCTTCCAGCCTTCGAAGTTCCAGCGCCGACCAGCCATATCTGTGCAGCGGAATGCTTTAGGTCCAAAGCTGAGGTGTTGTTTGCAAGATCGCAGAGCCGGCGCTTGCGGTCGCGGAGTTGCTGTTGTTGCCGGTTCCGGTCGGCGACAGCAGGATTTTTCTGCCGGTACTGCTTCCAGTAATCGGGATTGCGGGAGCGCCATTTTCGGGGACTGTCCCGGCAGACTTCGCGGTACTCGGGATCGGAGGCGAGCTTGGCGCGGTGATAGTCGGCACGGCGACGGAGCTGGCATTCGGTTCCGCTGCAAACGGCCTGTCGGCGCTGGAACTTCGAAGGCTGGAAGATCTGCTGGCAGTAGAGGCAACGCCGTTCACCCATATGAATGGCGTTGTCTCATCCAGTCAGGCCTGACTGGAACAGGAAGAGTTTAGAAACTGCTGTAGAGTGGCTACCGCGTCCCCGCCAATGGCCCAACGTCAAAACCGGCGGAATTGCGGACGTTTCTCACCGGCGCTGACACTCCCGCGGTTTCAGCCCAAAGCAACGGAAGGGAATTATTTGGTGTATTGTGCTCAAAAACCACAGGGAGGCCACATTCCTTGTATCCAAACATCATGGAGTCGACACCACTCACGGCTGAATGACGATTTTCGAGACTGGGGTCGTAATACTTCTCGACCAGCGTGCGGAACGGCTCGGGGGAGTCTTTCGTAAGGGGCAGATCGGCAGGGAGAATATAACCAAAAGAGAACGTCACTCGATCCAACCACTCTGTATTTGGAGCTGAGGCTCTCATTTTCCTCACTCTGCTCTCAATCATTGATTCCGCATATGCGGAGGCAACGTAGTGGTGAATGTGGATCCGGGCGTTATTTGCAATTACAGTCTCTCCATCAAGCGCTCTTGTGGCTTCTTCCAGAGTGCCTCTGAACTTTACAAGTTTTCCTTTCCAACTCTTGTCTTCTTCGTCGTAGCGCAGAAGGGTTGTGCCTGACGCTACAAAATCGTCGATCAGATACACCTCTTCGAAGGTGGCCTTCGACCCTTGGTCCTTACGCAGTTCCTTCAGCAGATCTTTCCACTTCGATCCGTCGAGTTGCGTTGCCACGACAATCTGCTCGTTTGATAGTAGGCCGACATTTGATCGACGAAATTCGTCGATCCTGGCCCCATCGCTCAGGGCCATAAATAGCGATTTTCGTCTTAACGCAGCTAGACCATTCACGGCAGCGGGCGTTTTCCAGACTGAATAGGGCGGGATACCGAGGGTTGATGATACGGCCTGAAGCAGCCGCTGCTCAACCACCTCTGGATACATGCGCCCGACGAGTAGTTGCATCTCGGATGGGCCAATATAAACGAGACGGCTCTTGATGAACTGGTAGGCAATCTCGCGGTCCGTCGGCTCAAACTGCTGTAGCCAAACGCTAAGTCGCTCAAGGAATCGTACGCCGGCACGAAAATCCTCGTAACTGTCATATCGAAATCGGGACATCAGTCTGAGCCATCGAAACTCATCCCGAGCCTGCTCGTCGGACCACCGCATAACTTCGCCAAGCAGCCTGAGACCGAGCTTTTGATTCATGGCCTAAAACTGCCCTTTTTAAAAAAAACAGCATCCGGGTATTTCCTTCGGGTTGTAAGTCGACGTAGGTACCAAAGAGTTGCCGGTGATCCCTTGAGCATCGGTGGCGAAAGGCGCCAACACGTTGATGCCTCATCGGACGTCTCATCAACACTCAGCGAGAGATTGTGAGACAGCATTTCAGCGTCATTTCCGGGAGGGCGACCACGGTCACCGATTGCTAAAATCTCGGAAAGCGGCACCCCTGCCGACTCCGCCAATCGAGAGACGACCTCCCTTTTGGATACACCGGGTGCAAGCAAGTCGATACTATGTCCTGAACTTACCAATCGTATTCCGAGATTGCGCAGCTCTGGCAACACCGGCTCAAGTAGCGCGCTCAAATGCCATCCGAGAATTTGCGCTTTCCATTGCAGGGATATTTGAGAATGAGACGGATCGGCTGTCACGCTTTGCCAAATTGCTGTCTGTCGCTCGAGTATTTCCAATGCCTTCGCTATGGCTGGATGGCGAGAGTCGTTCATCGACTCAGGAACGGTGTCGTTCCCGAGTGTGCCGAGTTCAGACCCATTGTGGTACCCCACAAGAACACAGGGCCAGTACTCCGTTGGGATTACCTTCTGAAGATCACGTCGGGCAGATCGGCCGCGACCCGTCGCGACGCCGATTCTAACTCCCGCCTCAATTAATCGGACAAGAGCTGACGACATTTCGGCACTTGGCGGGTCGTAACGTTTGTCAACATCTACGAGGGTCCCGTCGTAGTCAAAAACGATTCCCTTAATCGGAGTCCGATATAAGAGTTCGCAGAAATCGCTTAGAGATTTTTCCCAGACCTTATCAAGTCTGCTACTACGCAACGACTCGACCGTGACGCGGGCTTTCCGCGACACGGTCTGAAGTCGAGACTTTGGCGCTGCGGCGGAGGATACGCTTGCGGACAGATTGTACAGGCGCCGACCGAATTCTGGGACGCCTGGTTTTCCTGGGTCAATACCCCGATGGTCACCAACCCATCCAGCGATTTGCATGGAAAGGAGGATACCACCCACGGGAGCTAAGATGGAACTCTTTGAAAACTGCAAATGGATTCGCGGAAGTGACCGCGGAAGTAGACTAAGTGACTTCGCGGCGAGCTTCGCGGTAGCCGGGTTGCTCAAGATGATCACGGCGGAAGCTGCTTCACGCTTCGCAATCCAGTGATGCCTTCCATGTGCGAAATTTCTAATGTCACTGGTTTTGATCGATCCGAGTGCAGCCTCGCTGAACCGGGACTCCATATCCGTCGCTATCGAGCGGCAACTCGGATCATAGAGAACTAGCCAGTGCTCGCGATTCATTAAGGGTGTGAATGTCTCTCTCAGGCATAATAAGTCGCTAGAACGTGGCAAAGCCGCTTCCATCAGCTCTGGCAGGGAGTTGGGAAACGATGCATTAGTAGCATCTGAGTATGCTCTCGCCAGCAAGAGGAGGAAGGCTGCGAGGGAGTTTGTGGCGAGAAATCCGTCTTTTCCTGCGGGCGGTTCATACTCCAAAACATCAATAGCGAGCGATGCAACAATCTTGGAAAGAGGACTGCCGTGAGAAGCACAAAAGACAGCTAGATGGGCTGGCTCCGATCGGATTGCCTTTCGGATGGTTCTAAGAATGTCAATGTTCCGACCGCCAGCTGAGAGTAGCCACACCGAGAAGTCATCGATCCGGGCTCCCGAGCGAAGAAACTCGAGCGGTGTCTGGGTCGAACTGAATCTGCCGGCGAGTTGTGTGTGGAGTATTGCGAGATAGTCCGCAGCGGCCATCGAGCCCCCGGACCCGATTGCCAAAATCGGACGAAAAGAACTGGCTCTCACCGCCTTCGCGACTGGCTTGATGTCTTGGCGACCTGCCCAGTCAAAGGTTTCCGGTAGTATGTCAAGTTCGCTGCGATAGGGCTTTCCCAACGTCCCTCCCTGGCCAGAGCGTCGTGCAAACCTGATATTCTGCAAAAATGTGGCACTCGCGGAGCGTGCGCAGCCTGATCGCCAGAGGCGGGTCGGCAGACATCCAGAAGTACTTCGGGACAAACGCGCACGGATTGCGAGGTAGTCTGTTCGACGGTCCTGCCGCTCTGGATTATTTTCAAAATAGCCTTTTTCCAGGCCGCCCATTCGACCCCGTACATTCCACCTCGCGCTCCCTCGAATTGACACGTCCAGGCGGCCATCGACTGACCGAGTCGCACGGCTGAAAGTGTCTCTTGATCTGTCGCGCGCTTCAAGCCACTAATACCCTCCTGGCAGAGCATATGCAAAATTCCTGCGGTGCACCAATCGCCAGCACCAGAAGTGTCGACCGTTCGTCGAATTGAAAACCCGTTTACTTCCTTCCAGACTCGCCCGCGTCTTCGATAGCGTAATCCTGCGGACCCCAGCGTTTCGATTTCGAGCAACGGTTCCGCTGTGCCGCGGATTTCGTGAACGTCTGACAGCCTGTCCTGCGAATACTTAAACACATGACTCAAGTTGATCGCTTCTGAAAAAAGTCGGGGATCAGCGATCATTGATGGTTCGAACACGACTATCCCGCCAGATTGAGCACATCTGTTCGCGAGATCTAAAGCTGATCTGGACACTCGGTCGAAGAAGAAGATCTGCATATTTGGCAGGCGATCCGATATCTCAAGAATGCTTTTTGCGGGTACAGGTTTAAAGCTCGGAAGATGTGCTCCGCACCCAGGGCAAGCCCAAGAGAAACTATGCGTTCTTGCGCCCCTCGGCTTAGCGAATATTCGCTGGACCACGACTGGCGGCAGAGCAGTGGGTTCAAGACTGGCGAAGTCCAAATGGGCTCCCCAGAGTCTAAAATCGTCCTTAATGATACGTGCCAGTGGCGAATCATTGTGCCTGGCGATCGGGTACACATCCCAACCGAGAAAGGCCAAGATGATGAGAACATTACCACACGTCCCACCAGCATAGGCCTGCAATTTAGAGGGATTGTCGTCACGATAGACAAGGTCCAGCGGGAGGAACCCCGTACCCACAGCCTTGACACCTCGTTTTGCCTTCACAAGAGTCATGTTTACCACCGATTAACTCCCCCTTCAACTGCGATTCGAATTTCTTTCATATTAACAAAATAGGCGAATAAAAGACGAATATAAAAGGGCGCAGCGGGTCGCCGCCTCTACATCGATAGTACTTGGTGTTCGTAGTCGCGTTTGAGCTCCGGAAAGAGCCGAAGCGCTGCCCTCGCACCTCGGCCCATGAATAGAGAGTATGACACGAAGTTTTGTCCTTGGACTTGTCCCCTAAATTGAGACAAACAGTTAAGACTCATTTTTCATTGAATGGAGAATTGAGTCATGGGAGCAGGACGACGGAAGTTCACGAAGGAGTTTAAGGAAGAGGCGGTCAGGCGTCTGGGATTGGGGGTATCGCTCACGGAAGTGGCGCGGGCCTGCGAGATCAATCCGAATGTCCTGCACCGGTGGCGGCGGGAGTTGCAGGAGTACGGCGGCAAGGCGTTTGCCGGTAACGGCCAGTGCCGCGTGGACGAGAGCCGTGTGGCGGAACTGGAGCGAAAGGTGGGGCGCCAGGCGTTGGAGATCGATTTTTTGCGGCGTTGCTTGCAGCATGTAGAGGAGCAGCGGAGGCTGCAAGCGTTGAATACCCGCGGCTCGTCTATCCCTACCTCGAAAAAGAAATGAGTCTGGCCACACCTCTCCCGCTGGAACGGCTGTGCGAACTGGCAAGGGTCAGCCGGGCCGGATTCTACCGTTGGCGCCATGCGCCGCCCGGCTTCGATCACGACCTGGATCTGCGCGACGAGATCCAGCGAATCGGGCTGGAGTTTGGCTATTATGGCTGGCCACGCATCACCGCCGAACTGCGGCGGCGCGGCTGGGAGGCCAATCACAAGCGCGTGTACCGGATCATGCGCGAGGATAATCTGCTCTGCCTGCGCAAAAGAAAGTTCGTCGTGGTCACGACGGATTCGAATCACGACAGGCCGATATACCCGAACCTGGCCGGCGCGATGACGCTGAGCGGGATCAATCAGCTCTGGGTGGCGGATATCACCTATATCCGGCTGGAACTGGAGTTTGTCTATCTGGCCGTCGTGCTGGACGTATTTTCGAGGCGCGTGATTGGCTGGTCGCTGGACCGCACGCTGGAAGACGAACTGACGCTTCAGGCGCTGCAAATGGCCCTGGAGCGGCGCTCACCGGCACCGGGCCTCGTGCATCATTCCGACCAGGGAGTCCAGTACGCCTCCTCCGACTACACCGGTCTGCTGAAGGATCGCGGGATCGTAATCAGCATGAGCCGGAAGGGGAATCCTTACGATAACGCTTTCTGCGAGTCGTTCATGAAGACGCTCAAATACGACGAGGTACACCGCCAGGAATACCGCGATCTGGACGAGGCGCGGGACTGTATCGAACACTTTCTGGAACGCGTGTACAACCAGAAGCGCCTGCATTCGGCGCTCGGCTATCGTCCGCCAGCCGAGTTTGAAGCGATCCAAACGGCAACCGGAGCGCATGCATGAAGACGAGCGTGCGTTTTTTCAGGCATGGCGGGGTCTTTCGGCCGATGTATGATCTCTTCGAAAGCCTGACCCGAAGCGCCGCATTCCGGTCGGGTCCGGGTCAGACTTTCAGGACGCACCGGAAGCTTCTACGCCCTACCCATCGTCGCGATGAGCCCCGGCCGACTATTCCTCAACGGGTTGCTCGCCAGCATTGCCCGTCTACGCTTCACCGGCATCCCCATCCTAAATCCGTTCCGGGATCGGGCACAATGAATTTACAGCGAACGGTCAACAGTGTCTTAACTGTTTGTCTCAGCCCAGGGGACAACCCCACCTGTACCCGACGCGCGATAGATCTCCCGCATTTCGTTCGGACTGATACCTACTTCCGCCGTACCTGAAGTTTGGTCTTTCTGGTGTGCTTGGTCGATACCGGACTGAACCGTAACCGCATCGAGTTGAAAAGAGGCTTCAGCCCGCACGCGGCTACTCAAAGTGGGCCTTGGACAGGGTTCCAGCAGTGGAATGCCAACAGCGATATATTACATATCGACAAGACGGCTTGTGGACGCTCATTCCGTCGCTCCGCCCATATCACGCGCTACTCGGAGATTGGCCTGGATTTAGACGCTGCGAAGGATCACGCCCGCGAAACGGCGTTCCGGGAGATCAGGAACGAAAAGTCTTGTGACCGCTAACCGTGTTTTTCCGGCCGAATCACGCGCCACTCCCATGAGAAGGCCCCGGCCTTGTGCGGACTTCACAGCGTAATGATCTGAGCTGCGGGATCCAGACGCCGGAGGTCACCAGGATCGCTGGTGACTATGAGGTCCTGCCATTCCCTGGCGATTATGACGACCGATGCGTCGATAATATCCGAAGCGCTCGCGGCACCGCAGAGTTCTCCGCAGGAACGGGCAAGCTGCTCGTCAAGAGGAACAATCTCAACTTCCTCGCTCCGCAAGAACCGCCCCAAGGTAACCTGAACGCGACCATTGCGCCAGGCTTGCCCGACGACGCCCGCAGGCACGCGGAAAGCCCGGCCCTGGGATAACGCCCGGCGGAGCAGGGCGATCATCCGCTTGTCACCACGTTCCAGGGCGATCAGCGCGCCGGTATCCAGAACTATCCCCGCCGCTGTTCGAGTGCGCTTTCTGCCCATTTGGTGTCCTTAGCGGACGGCTCGCCATGTTGCCCGATCAAGTCCTGCAGCAATTCCCGCAGCGACTCGCGTCTCTCCTGCTCCGCCAATACCCTGGCAATGTAACCTGAAACCGAAGCTGCTCGCCCGCCGCGGACTTCCCGGCGGACCCGCGCGAGCTGTTCCCCGGGCAGACTGATCGCGATCTTCGAATAAGTCATACCAACATCATACCGCCGCGTTTCGTACCATGGGCCGCGAGCTTCGACCAGATCACGCGCTACTCGGAAAGAGGTCCCTTCCATTGCGTACCGAATCAGGAATGACTGGAAGAGTATGCCAGAATCGTTATATGAAACGTCCATTTTCTGCCACGGTCTGGCGCGAAGGCGACTGGTTTGTTTCGCAATGCGTGGACGTGGATATTGCCAGCCAGGGCAGCACGGAAGAGGAGGCTCTGGCTAATCTTCGTGAGGCGCTTGAGTTGCACTTTGAACCGCCGGTTGCAACTCATCCGCCAGCTGTCCGGCAAATCGAAGTAGAGGTTGGGGCGGCTTAAGCCGCTCGGATTTCGCGAGGTCAAGCGCCGCCTCGAAAACGCGGGTTTTGAGGAAATCGTGCCGAGGAAGCACGAGATTCCAGTCGTAGTGAACCACAGTTTTGACGTCGTCGTCGAAAAGGACGAAGAAGGCTATTATGTTGCCTCTGTCCCGGCTCTTCCAGGATGCCACACGGGGAAACCATCGGGCTAGGGCTGTTCAGCAAGATTCTGCCAGAACTCCCGATACGCCCTTGTCATAGCTAATCAAATTCCTGGTTTGGCAAACCTCCGGGATGCCGTGAATGCCTCGCCGATCAGATCGGCTTCGCGCTGCATCTGGTCTCCTCGGATGGCAGCCGGCACGTTGTAATATAGATTCGCGGCGGTTTCTGAAGGGTCTTGCTCCGTCGCGCCACTGGTTTTTCCGGTGACCGCTGCGTCTCTGCCCTCAGACAGACTAACTAACCGCCTCCAGGATTTTTTCTTATCGCCTTTCTTATGGCTGTCTCTTATTGGCGCGAATCGGCGATCCAAAGGTTTTGAAGTTCCAAAGGTTTTGAAGTTCAAAAGGTTTTGAACTTCAAAATCCCAACACAACCCGCCGCCACTCCACCTTAGACCGTCGAAAGTTAACCAGCAAACAAACAGTCAGCCCGGAAGCCTTCAGATAAGTAGTGCACTGCGCCGCATGTTCCACTCCCAGACACTCCACACACTTCAACTCCACCAGCAAAGCTCCCTCAACCAAAATATCGGCAAAATAATCCCCAACGCTCTCGCCCTTATAGACGACGCCAAACGGCACCTGACACTCCGCCCTTAACCCTCGAATCGCCAATTCCCGCAAAAGCGCCCTCTCATAAACTTTCTCCAGTAACCCAGCCCCCAGCGAATTAGCCACCTCAAAAAACGCCCCAATCACCGACTCCGTCACCGCATCCAGCGAATCCCGAACCATAACCCCCAATCGGCAAATCTAAGACGTTTCCCTATAGCCCTTTCTTATGTTTTTTCTTATCGCCTTTCTTATGGCTGTCTCTTATCGGCGCGAATCGGCGATCAAAAGGTTTTGACCTGGTTTCAGTCACAAGATTCTTTCCCACTGTTATCAACAACATAACCTTCCAGCCCTTGACACTCCGTGCTATCTCTTCAGTCGTGAACACCTCCAACAAAAAAACTCGCGGCCGCTCCTACAACCACCTCGCCGCCTCCATCCTTCTCCCCGGCGAATCCCGCGATCAACTCAACCGCCTGATCTCTAATCTCACCGACGAATTCGACCCCCACTCCTCCACCGATTTCATGATGCTCGAAACCATGGTCGTCAACCGTTGGCGCACCCTCCGCAACTGGACAGTCGAAACCGCTGGCCTCATCCACGAACAGAAAGCCCAATACGCGGCCAACTCGCACGAGGATTCACCCACCCAAACCGCCCTCGCCCTCCTGTCTCTCGCCAAGCCCCCAAGAAGCCAGGAAACCCTCAGCCGATATGAGGTCCGCTATGACCGTCAGTTCCACCGCGCTGCCCAATATCTCCTCCGTTCCAAAGCAAAAAGAGAAGAAAAGCAAGCCGAAATTCTCCAACTGGAACAAAACAAAGGACAATGCCCCAATTGCAAAGCAAATTTGACCCCCTCGAAACCCTATTTGCTCCCCTTAAAGCCCCTCCACAACCCAATTTGCTCCCACTAACCACTAAGCTAAAATGAAACTTCCCCCCACTTTGAAGCCCAAGCCCATACCTGTGCCAGAGCTGCCTGATCGTGATGTGTCCGGCGACATCGTTGTCAAAGGCGCGCGCCTCCACAATCTCAAGAACATTACCGTCGCAATTCCCCAGTACTCCCTCACCGTCGTCACGGGCGTCTCGGGCTCCGGCAAATCCTCGCTCGCCTTCGATACCATTTACGCCGAAGGCCAGCGCCGCTACATCGAATCCCTCTCCGCCTACGCCCGCCAGTTTCTCGAGCGTATGGAAAAGCCTGCGGTTGATGAGATCGATGGCATCGCCCCGGCCATCGCCATTCGCCAAAAGAACACCACGCGAAATCCGCGCTCCACCGTAGCCACCTCCACCGAAATCTGGGACTACATGCGCCTCCTCTGGGCCCGCGCCGGACGCACCTACTGCCCCATCTGTGGTCGTCAGGTTCAGAAGGATACAGTCGACCAGGTAGCGCAGGCCATGCTCACGCAGCCCGCCTCCACGCGCTTTCTGGTACTCTTCCCGATCAAACACGACGACATTCACGTCCCGAAAGATCGACTGAACGAACTCCGCGCGCGAGGCTTCAATCGTCTCTGGCAGGACGGCACGAACTTTGAATTCTCCACGCCGGAATCTCTTCTCGGCGTCGATTGGACCAAACCCGTCCATGTCCTGGCCGACCGCATCGTCATCACCCCCGACCTCCACCAGCGCTTGGTCGATACCGTCGAAACCTGTTACCGCGAAGCCGGCGACGTCATCTTTCTCAACGTAGCCACCAACGAAAGAATCCTCTTCAGCGAGCGCTTCCACTGCAAGTACGACAATCTGGAATTCGCGCCGCCCGAGCCAATTCTCTTCAGCTTCAACAGTCCCGCCGGAGCCTGCCCGCGCTGCCAGGGGTTCGGCAATACGATTGATTACTCGCTCGATCTGGTAGTTCCCAACCGTGGTCTGTCGATCGACGAAGGCGCCATCGAACCCTGGACCAAGCCCAGCGGCAAAGAGTGGTTCGACGATTTCCGCAAGAAAGCCGAAGGCCGTGTCCGCTTCGACATGCCTTTCTGCGATCTCTCCGAAACCGAACAGCGCTTAATCCTCGAAGGAGACAGGAAGTCAAAACTGGACGGCATCCGTCAATACTTCAACTACCTCGAAACCAAGAAGTACAAAGTACACGTCCGAGTCCTCCTGAGCCGCTACCGTGGCTACACAAAGTGCCCCGATTGCCAGGGCAGCCGCCTAAGAAAAGACGCCCTAAACGTCCGCGTGGGGTCCTCCCCAGGTTTTTCCCTTTCTCCCACTAATACTCGAACCCTCCCCGATACCAAAACCTCCGATACCAAAACCTCCGATACCAAAACCTCCGATACCAAAACCTCCGATACCAAAACCTCCGATAACCAAACTCTCATCGATACACAAACTCACCTCGATACACAAAACCGCACCGATACGAAAACCTTACTGAGCCGCGACCGCGAGGGAGCGGTACCCCCGCACCCCGGCCTAACAATAGCCGAAGTAGCCCGCCTAAACATCGCGCAGGCAGCCACCTTCTTCAACACCCTAACCCTCACCCCGGAAGAATCCGGCATCGCAGGCAAAATCCTAACCGAAATAGCCCAACGCCTCAAATTCCTAAACGACGTAGGCCTCGAATACCTCACCCTCGACCGACTCTCCGCCACTCTCTCCGGAGGCGAAGCCCAGCGCATCCAACTGGCCACCTGCCTCGGTTCCAGACTAGTCGGAGCCTGCTACGTTCTCGACGAACCCTCCATCGGCCTCCACTCCCGCGACACCGAACGCCTCGTAAAAATCCTTCTCGAACTCCGCGACATCGGTAACACAATCCTCGTAGTCGAGCACGATCCCGAAGTCATGAAGGCCGCCGACCACATCATCGATCTCGGCCCTCACGCCGGTGAAAACGGTGGCACCGTTGTCTTCAAAGGCGACTACCCCAGCCTGCTCGCGCCCGCCAACGAATCCCTCACCGGACGCTATCTCCGTGGCGAACTCAAGGTCTCGCATCGCAAGTACCGCCGCCGCATCACTCCGAAGGGCTCCATCAAATTCTTCGGCGCGCGCATGCACAACCTGAAGGGCATCGACGTCGCAATTCCCCTTGGTCTCCTCACCGTTGTCACCGGCGTTTCAGGTTCGGGCAAATCCACTCTCGTCCACGACGTAATCTACAAATCGCTTCAGGCCAAACTCAACAGCACGGGCCAGGCAGAATCCTCAACACCCACTGAAGAAGGCCTGGATAACGAGGATTCCCCGCGCATGACGTGCACCCGCGTCGAAGGCGCCTCCCGCATCAATGACGTCGTCATGATCGATCAAACTCCGATTGGTCGCACCCCGCGCTCGAATCCGGTCACCTACATCAAGGCCTTCGACGCCATCCGTAACATTTTCGCCGCCACCCGCGACGCCGAAAAGCGCGGCTACAGCGCCGGTCACTTCTCCTTCAACGTTCCCGGAGGCCGCTGCGAAACCTGTCAGGGCGATGGCACCGTAACCGTCGAAATGCAGTTCCTCGCCGACGTCGAACTCGTCTGTGAAGATTGCAAAGGCACCCGCTTCAAAAGCGCCATCCTCGATATCAAACACAAGGGTCTGAACGTCCACGAAGTCCTGCAGCTATCGGTAACAGAAGCCATCAAATTCTTCCGCGACACGCCGCGCTTAGCCGCCAAACTAACCCTGCTCGAAGAAGCAGGCCTGGGTTATCTCCGCTTAGGTCAATCCGCCACGACCCTTTCCGGTGGAGAAGCCCAGCGCGTGAAACTAGCCGCCCACTTGGCGCAAGCTAGTAACGAAGGCACTCTCTTCATCTGCGATGAGCCGACGACAGGCCTGCATTTCGATGACATCAGCCGCCTGCTCGCAGTCTTCGAACGCTTGATCGACCACGGCGGAACCCTTTTAGTGATTGAACACAACCCCGAAGTCATCCGGGCAGCCGATTGGGTCATCGACCTCGGCCCGGAGGGCGGGGAAGCGGGCGGTCGCATCGTAGCCGAAGGCACCCCCGAAGACATCGCCGACGTGGAGGGCTCGCACACAGCCCGCTTCCTCCGCGCCGCCACCTAACCCGGCACTCGCCGCAATACGCAGGTCGCGCAAACGCGAAACACGAAACGCCGCTCTTACTGAGCCGCGACCGCAAGGGAGCGTACTCCCGCCTACCCCTTAAACCCAAATAGGTTTCGCGCCCGAATAATCTCCGCCACCTGAGGAGGCACCATGCTCTCCCACGTCGCATCCCCCGACTGAATCTTAGCCAGCACATCGTCAGGATAAACATGCAACTGCTCTTCCCGGAACTCGCGTACCGGCTGGATCTGCCCGCTCTCGAGCAGATACCAGTACAACCTTCGGGAAAGCGGAGCCAGGGGCAGCGATACCGCATCCACCACAGGCGCATCCGGACCAGCCTTCATCGGATACACGTACAGCGTAGTGTCTCCCTGAAACAGCCGCCCGAGTCCTTCCAGAATGCCGCCTGGCAGTGCCGAGTAGTATGTCTCTTCGAAGATGCCAACCAGCGTCGGAGCCCCCATCACCATCACGATCGCTTCCCTGGTATACCGGCGAAGATAGCTGGTCACCAGATCGAATCGATCGTAATTCGACACCATCACCGTAATGCCCAGCGCATTCAGCATGCTGGCGCGCGCCAGGAAATCGCCATGATCGATGCGATGCCCCGTCACCAGATTGCTCAGGGTCATCTCCATCAGGACCAGCGGCATCGAGGTTGTCTTACGCGTCGAGCAATACTGCCGCTGTGCGCCCTGCAACATCTCCCAGGTCACGTTCGTGACTGGCCGGAAGGCCCCGCGTTCCATCAGCAGCGACTTACCCGAAATCGCTTCCGAGGGCTGCACCACTTCGCCTTCAGCCGTAAACATGGTGGCGTCCGTAAGCCCCTGTTCCACCAGTTGCAGGCTCATCAGCCGGTTGTCGACGCCTTGAAACGCCGGTCCCGAAAGCCGGATCATGTCGACTTCTACCTGGCTCCTCCGCAACCCTTCCATCAGCGCGGCAATCAACTCATGCGGCTGATCGTTCAGGAAAAAAGCCGCGTGGATCAGATTGACGCCCAGCGTACCCAGCGCTTCCTGTTTCGCTACAGTCACGTGATCGGTCAACTGCACGTGCAGGATGATCTCGGATGGTTCCGCTTTGGGTGCGGCCTGAAACTTGACGCCCAACCACCCATGCCCGCCAGGGCTATCGGTGCGCGTCCGGGTCGCAACAGTATCTGCGAACACGAAGAACGCCGTCTTCTCACCACGGGTCACATCCAGACGGCGCAACAGCAGGTTGTATTCGTACTGGAGCATCGATTCCAGACGCTCGCGGCTAACGTAATGTCCCGCCTTGCCGTAGATTTCATCACTAACTGCCGTGTCGTAAGCGGATATCGATTTCGCCACTGTAGCGGACGCGTGGCCTGCATGGAAGAACCAACGCACCACTTCCTGCCCCGCGCCGATTTCCGCGAAAGTTCCAAACCGCCCCGCGTCCAGGTTGATCGCGAGCGCCTTCTGTTCCGTGTTCATGTCCATTTAGTTTTAGTTGACCTGAAATTTCGCCTTGGCCGTCGCAGTCTGATTCCCCACGTTATCGCGACCGGTGATGATCACCGTGTAGACATTGTGCGACATGGTCGATTTCAGCGTGAGGTTGAAAACAGCGGGAATATAGGGCTGAGGATAATACGCCGTGCTTTTCTCAGCGGCGGCGTCTTCCTGCTTCATCAGAGTGGTCCCGTCGGGGTTCAGCACTTCCACATCGTACGCGGCATCAATCGAATTCTGCTCGCCGTATTTGTAACCCGTCATATAAAACTTGACCCACACCATGTCACCGGCCCGGTAAGATGCCGTGATCAGCGCAGTCGTGTCTTCCTGGTTCCGAAAGAAATTCAATTCGCGAATCGTCAGTTCGGGGGCGGGCGCCACGAATTTAGCCTCCACATCAAACGAAGCTTCGCCCGAAGCCGTCTGATGACTCTGCTCATCGGTCACGTCGTACTTCACTTTGTACGCGCCGGGACGCGCAATCGGCGGAATCGCAACGGCAGCCCTCAGCCGCGGCTTCCATTCCTTGTCTTCCTCGCTCAGCGTCGTGATAAGCGGAATTTCCTCATTCGGAAATATCGAAATTCCCGCAGGATCGAAGACCTGCACATGGCCGGTCAATTCAACCTTCCGTGTCTCAGATCGTTTGAAGTTTTCGGCAGTGAAGGAGAAGTAGACAATTTCGCCAGGCACCAGCCGAAGAGCGCCAAGCGGCGGTCCGTCTTCGAACTGAGCACACACGGGATTGCTGACCTTCAGCGCTGTTTGCGCAATACCGGGCTGGATGAAGAGCAGACGCGCTGCCAGCACTACGCCGGCAGTGAGAAACGAGGTGCGGATGTTCTGCATTTTCTGCAGCTACTTAGTCTTGGTTTTCTGCGAACCGGTAGGCGCCGTCACGTTCGGCAATTCAGTCGTGGGCACCATCGCGTCATGCAGTTGTTCGTGCGCATAACTGAGCGGCAAATCAGCCAGTATTTCACTATTCATCGTTTCATCGGTGAAACGCAGTCTATAGTGCGCAGCCGGCGCATCGAACGCAACAGCGCCACGTTCCGTCTGTCCCGGTCCCACGTGGCGAACAACGCCGAGCCAGTTTGGCACGCCTGTGCCGTCCGCCACCTCATTGTAGGTCTGGCCCGAATCGCCCACCAGTTCCACGGCGGGAATCGGATTGTCCACGTTGCTGCTGTTGGTAACTGCGATCTGGACAACCAGGAACCTGTCGTGTGGAACTCGCGGATTGGCGTCCTCACCAAGTTGCGCCAATACTTGAGAATCGATCACGTTATACGTGAGGTGGCCCACGCCGGCCTTGTCGCCGGCGGCCACCGCCCGCACAGCTTCTTTCTTAATGGAGGTCAGGTCGCTTGAACATCCGGTTAGCCCCATAATTGCCGTCGATAATATCGCAACAGTCAGTAGACGCATCCCCGTTTAGTTTCTCATAGCTGAGGACGCGACGGGGCGCTCGCGCACTACTTGCCGCGGTGCTGCGCCATCATTTGAGCGAAGCGCTTCTTCTGCTCCGGATCCAGGATCTGGAGAACACGGGTGCTTCCGTCGGCCAGCAAGTTGTCGTAATAATGAGAAAAATCGTCCAGGATCGACGTCAATTGGCGAGTCTGGTCGTCGCTCAGATTGAGGTTATTCTTCCATTCGGTAACCGACATGGATGACAGACCGGCCGACACAGGCGGGGCTCCGTGCTGCCCCGTATTCCTCAACATGCTGATGACCAGAGCTCCGGCCACCGCGCCGCAAAGGAAGACAAGGAGAAGCGAAAATAATGCAACGCGTTCGGCGGGCCGGGGCAGTGAGACGGTGGTAGACATGGCTGCCAATCGCCTATTCCCCGTAGCTCGCCAGCGTTGCCAGCATCAGATCCCGATCCGAACTGGCAGCATGGTCGGCTGTGACA
>Ga0207029_10201_pt1 | contig 15844 bp, 24 predicted proteins | sample Alteio_BWMinCont_39_FD_153282 | JGI IMG/M metagenome (GOLD analysis project Ga0207029, IMG submission 153282) | Enriched cells from forest soil in Barre Woods Harvard Forest LTER site, Petersham, Massachusetts, United States -... | ecosystem: Environmental > Terrestrial > Soil > Temperate forest >...
TCGCTGTCGCCGTTGCAAAGCGTTTACTGACGAGAAAGACGTGCCGTTTGATCGACGGCACGCAGCTCGAGCTGACGCCGGCGGAGATTGGGTTGTGCGCGACGCACAAGATCATGAATTCGGCTATGGCACTCAGACTTAGCCGAAAGATGGGTGAGGTTAAAGTTGATACACCCGAACGATGGCAAGGCCTGGAGCGCCCATTGATGGTCATGATCCATCCACTGTCTGGTGTGACGGAGCCGAGTGATTTTGATCTCGAAACTGGGCGGCTCTGCGTAATGGCGTCCCGTCACAAGGCTGGCCTTATCGTCGTGACACGCGACCACGTAGGTAAGACGCTCAACACGCATCTTCCTATCGCCGACCAGCCAGTTGGGCGTCCCGACATCGCGGGACGTGGACACTATCAGAATCGCGAGTTCTGGTCGCGGCTAATTGAAAAGAACCGGGTTGTAGAGGCGTAGAGCTCTACGTCAAGTGTGCCGGATGTCGGGTAACCTCGTGCGCAGGATGGCAATCAATGGATTGCCGTCTCACCCGTCCCACGCACAGAACGGTGTCCGCAAACCGCTCCGGCAATCGGCAACCGCCAGGAATGCAACATTACCCCAAGTGCGGCACATCTCTTGCCGTATGTGCCAGCTGCTATCGAATCACGGCTCATATCCCGCATGAATGCGTTTTCCCCGGACCGTCGGACATTCAGACACTACAATGTGTGAGAATCGTGAGTGAACGTGCAGCATTCGACCTTAGTTACGGTGGGTGTCCGGTGGCTTAGAAGAGAGTGCTCCGTGGTGCTGTCCGAGTTTGCCACAGAAGCGGATGAGAACCCGGACGTGATTGGTTGGGCTCCTGGAGCTGGTTCTGTCGTAATCGAATGCAAATTGAGTCGTTAGGATTTCTTAAGGGATGCAAGGAAGATTGTCCGGAGGAATCCGCGTGCCGGAATGGGGCAACGCCGGTATTATCTGTGTCCACCCGATTTGATCCAGGTGAAGGACCTTCCTCCGAAATGGGGGCTGCTCTGGGCCACCAGGGGCCAAGTAATCGTAAAGCGCGAGGCGCGGGGACATCCAAAGAGAAACCTTACGGCGGAGGTCCGGTTCCTCAGTTCGATGCTCCGGCGCGCACAAATACGAATCGGGACCCGGTCGCTCTCAGAATGGCTGAGAGGTGAGAATCGCTTCGAGGCAAAACGTGGCATCTCGCCCACGCGACGTCAGGTAATTCCGGACCGTGGACGGGGTCCTCGGGAATCGCCATAATAGCGATCCAAGTAAGAGTGACGCACCTTCCCGGTTCTGGAGATCTTGTGAACCTTTTCTCTTATGTTGTAGACCATGACTACGGTTACGCGCCCAACCCTTATCACGGCGTTTGCACGCTCTGCCGCTGCAAATACCGCAAGTCTCCTGAAAAGGCGAAAAGTATCGTCGAATTGGCGGAGAAGGGTGACTGGGTAGTTGGTACGGGCGGGGCTGCTGGGAAAAGTGCAGGCCACGGCAAGATCGTTTACGCGATGCAAGTGGAAGAAAAGCTTACGCGCAAGGAATACTATGCGAGCCCTCGTTTCAAACCGAAGAAGCCCCGGCCGAAGGGCACATATGAGCAGCAACAGGGAGACAATAAACCTCCAAAGAATTCGTTTGAGAAGCGGGAGCAATTCGTTTTGATATCGAGGCGCCGCTTCTACTATTTCGGAAGAAACGCGATACTCATCGATCACAAGCAATTTCCTAGCCTCGAAAAGAAGGGACCTGGTTTCCGAAAGGATTTTGAGGAGAGCTACATCGCGAGGTTTGTGAAGTGGATCACAAGAAAAAAGCTGGGAATACATGGCGAGCCCTGGATGAAACATGTATCTGAGCTGGGGCGAAGCTAGGTATGCAAGTCGTTTTGTTGAGAGTCGGGATAGACACCGGTTCTGGAGGGATTCATGGCCCACTGTTCAAGGACGGTACATTTGAGTACATCCCGATATGGGAGAAACGTAATAGGTTCGGCGTCAACAAGGACACCTACGAGAACACCAAGGGCAAGATGCATCGCAGGCCCTTGGTGGATTATTTTCCTGCAAGGCGCCGAGAAAAAGTTCGCAGCATGTGGCTCCACCATGACCCTGAGTTTGAAACATACACTTATGGAGATCCAACATCTCCAAAGGCAGGTTTGGGAAGACTAAGAAAAGGCGACTTGCTCGTGTTCTACGCAGGCTTGGAAGGTTGGGACGTCCGACGGCGCCCTTGGCTCTACATCATCGGATACTTCGAAGTTGAAAAAGCGCTCCAGACAAGAACTCTTCGTTGGAATGAGCTTCGCAGGACATTTGGAAAGAACTTTCACGTTCGACATCGACCGGTTTTTGAAGACCAGAAAGATAGGCTCGTCTTAGTTAAGGGAACCCAGAAAAGCAAGCTCCTCAAGAAAGCTCGGCGAATTAGTGTGCTTGCAAAAGATAAGGCTGGTAAGCCAATTCATGTTCTGTCCCCTGAAATGCGACGTGTCTTCGGAGACTTTAACGGTCACCCCGGGATCCAAAGGTCGCCACCTCGATTTGTATTCCCAGAGTTTGTGAAGAAGGCGGCTAGGTTTGTAAGGTCTTTGAGATAGCGTTATTCAAGTTAAGCGGGAACTACACCCTGACGTGCGCAGAGCGGCGATTTGCAGCAGGCGCATCGATGTAAGGGACGCGAACTGATGCGCTCGGCTGTGCCGACGAATAATACGTCTAGCCCACCATTTGCGCACAATACTTCAAATAAAAGGAGGCTAAAGCTGCGGGGTTCGCAGAGAATACTCACCCGTACCACGTCCAAGCCGGAAACTGGATTCGTGAGCATCGGGGAATTTATCGGCTGGCCAGCCTTCCGCGAGGCGAGCACCCTGACCTGATGCTTTGGTCGCTCTGGTCCAGGAATCGGAGAGAGAGCGCCCAGGGAGTCTACAGCCATCAAACTGCTCTGAGCCTCCACGATCTTTCGGACGTAATGCCAGCGAAGCTGCACATGACGGTACCGAGAGGCTTCCGGCGGAATAGTGAAATCCCCCGCGTGATTTTTCTGCATTTCGCTGATCTTCCCCAGAGTGACATTGGAGTTGTTCATGGAGTACAAGTAACAAGACCTATGCGAACAATTCTTGACGTACTGGAAGGTGGTGAGGTGCCGCCCACCACCCTTCGACGGGTACTCCGTGAAGGGCTTCGGCGAGGGCTCATTCGCAGAAGCGAAATAGCGGAGGCAAGGAAACTCGCTGATAGCAAGCAACTTCGAGCATTCTTTCAGAAAGTAGCCGCCTAATGGAGCCAGGGATGGACAATTGCCGACCTTGACAGTGGCGAGAATAATGGCGAGAATATGACGAGATTATAGCGAGAGTATGGCCAGAAAATATATACACGAACTTCCTGATTGGCCTGGATTTACCTGGGATTCAAAGACCCTTGCCCCGTTGCTCTCTGGAGTCCGGCTGCGTCAGGGCTTGCTGCTTGGCAAGATGCGGGGCTTTGGCCTTCCCTCCCGATGGACAGCAACACTAAAGGTGCTTACGGAAGAAACGATCAAATCCAGCGCAATCGAAGGGGTTGTGCTTGATCCAGAAAATGTCCGTTCATCCCTCGCTCGTAGGCTGGGGCTGGACGTGGGAGGGCTAAAAGACTACAAGGATCGAAATGTCGATGGTGTCGTGGAGATGATGTTGGATGCGACACAGAAATTCAGCAAGCCACTAACAAGGGAACGATTGTTTAACTGGCATGCGCATCTATTTCCAGGAGTTCGTACGACCAGCGACAAATTTCGAGTCGGCGCATGGCGTGATGACAGCCACGGTCCGATGCAAGTTGTGTCAGGGCCAATCGGTCGCCACAAAGTTCACTTCGCTGCACCTGCGGCGGATCGAGTCGAGAACGAGATAGGAAAGTTTCTCACGTGGTTCGACGGGAATGAACAAGAAGATCCCCTCTTGAAGGCCGCAATCGCGCATTTGTGGTTCGTTACGATCCACCCTTTCGAAGACGGCAACGGGAGAATTGGAAGAGCAATCGCTGAGATGTGCTTAGCCAGATCAGATGGCAGCGCTCAGCGTTTCTACAGCATGTCGTCCCAAATTCTCGAAGAACGAAAGGGCTATTACGAAGTTCTTGAGAAAACTCAGGCTGGGTTGCTCGACATCACGAAATGGCTAACGTGGTTTCTCGGGTGCCTGGATAGAGCCATTGGACAATCTGATCAGATCACAAGCAGCGCCCTGGAGAAGGAATTGTTCTGGAAGGCCTTAAAGCAAAGGAAGGTCTCCCTCAATGATCGACAGAAAAAAGTCCTAAACAAACTGTTCGCTGGATTCGAGGGAAAGCTAACCAGAGACAAGTGGATGAAGATCACGAAAGCTTCTTCGCGAACTGCTCTTCGAGATATCGAAGAGCTGATCGCTATAGGGGTCATTGAACAAGAAGAGGCCGGAGGAAGAAGCACTTCCTACAGGCTAAGCAGGATTGTCGAAGATAAGACTGAGAAACCGAAGGAGCGGAATACATGATAAGCGGTATCCGTGACATCTCTCGTCCGACAACTGGACGCCGCGAACTCTCCTGGCTTTCCGGGTCGTGGTTCACGGACTGTTTAGCGAGAGTCGGTGCGTGGATGAAGAGCTTGAGGGACGGTTACAGGAAGCGCTCACACGCCTGATCGAGACTCCGAGCTGAAGAATGCATCACTTCCATGCGATCAAACAGGACTTGCAGGTGCTTGTCTTTTTTGCGCCTCCAGAGAGTTTGTGAATGCCCTTCAGATATCAAGAAGCCGTCCCGTGGGGGCGTTCGTTCGATGAATACCGGCGCATGTTCAATTTGACGCCGGAAGATTTACGCCGAACGATTCTGGGATGTGCGGATGGACCCGCGAGCTTCAATGCTGAGATGTCTAGGCAGGGACATCGGGTTGTTTCCTGCGACCCTCTTTACGAGCTTGCTGCCGATCAAATCAAAGAGCGCATTGATGCCACGTACGACGAGGTGATTGGGCAAACGCGTCAGAATCAGGAGAAATTCGTCTGGGGCGTTATATCGTCGCCTGATGAGCTCGGGCGCATCCGATTGGAGGCCATGCGAGACTTTCTCGACGATTGCGAACTGGGAAGAAAAGATGGGCGCTACATTGCAGCGGAGCTACCTAACTTGCCTTTCGCGTCGCAATCTTTCGACCTTGCTCTGTGTTCGCACTTTCTTTTTCTCTACTCCGACCATCTATCTTTGACGTTCCATCAGCAGGCGGTTGATGAGCTGTGCCGGGTAGCGCACGAGGTTCGAGTCTTCCCATTGCTGACCTATAACGCCGAGCCGTGTCCGTTTGTGGCCCCGATTCTCGAACACCTTAAAAACGCAGGCAGGAGTGTTTCAATAGAGGAAGTACCCTATGAATTCCAGCGGGGCGGAAACATGATGATGAAGGTACGCAGCGGCCGGGCGGTTTGATCTTGTTCCTATGCTCGGCGCAGATAATACACATCGCCCCCAAAGGGAAATGTTAGTTGGGGAGTAGCGCCAAAGAATATCTGTAGCTCGTTCTGCAACCACTGGACAGCGTGTCCAAGCGATTCCCCGCCTTGATCTACAGCGGAAACAACCGTGCTTTGAGTAATCAGGTGCTCAATAAGTTGGTCCAGTGTAAGAGATTCCGGGTGAGAATATTCTTCGTAGCCCGCAAAACCAAATCCTGTCGGGGCGAATTCGCCTTGGGCGTTCAGTGATTGTCTGTTTCTGGGAGGCTGAGGAAAGCGACTCTGGAAGCTTGCTCTGAACCATTTCATGAAAGGAGTCTCTTCATCAGCATGCCAGAGGAAGTAGTCTTCATAGATCACGACGAACGAATTGGACTTGAGCACACGATAGGCCTCTCGAAACACTTGGGTGGCGTTTGCCCAATGCAGAACCTGACACATCGTTAGTCCTCCCCATATTTGTTACATTTGTCCTGACAACGCTCCACGCATGTGCCAGAATGTCATGGAGTTGTGCTACAACAAAAACTAAAAGGAGCTACGACAATGCCAGTTGAGTCGGAAGACTACAGAAAGAAGCCAATGAGGACGTTGCTGTTCCGGATCGCGGTAATGGCGCTGGAGGAGCTGGGATGGAAGGTCGAGCCTCTTCGCCGCTCGGGGAAGTCGAGCGTGCGCCAGATAACGAAGGGAAAGACCGTCAAGACCGTATCGATCCGTACGTCTCGGGACACTTGGATCGCCTTCCCACGCAACGAGAAGGACAACGGATGGAAGACACTCGCGGACGTTGACTACGTGGTGGCCTCCACAGTTGACAGCTTCAAGAACCCGCGCTTCGCGCACGTGCATATGATCGAGGGCGACGAGATGCGGGCACGATTCGACCGAGCCTACGCTGCTCGAAAGAAGGCTGACTACAGCATGGAACTCGGCCGGGGGATCTGGATCTCATTGTACGATGAGGAGTCCAACAATCCGGTAACCCTTGTGGGTGCCGGCGCCGGCCTCGCTCACGATGCGATCAAAAAGGTGCCTTTGACAGGTAACGACGCCAACACTTCCGCCGTCCCGGAGAAGCGTGCCAACCAGGACACTGAAACGACAGAAGCCCTCAGCATTCCCGAGGCTAAGCGCCGGCTCGCCCTGTCATTGGGCGTTCCCGAAAGCAACATCACGATCACCATAAGCAGCTAGTGTCACCCGGCAAAATAGCAACGCGAGAATTAAGGAGGGTCCAATGTCAGCGACAGACGGTGCGTATTCTCGGCCCGGCAAAGAGGATGATGCACAGACTGTGCTATACGAAATCGACCTGTTACGCTTCGCGAAAAGCCGCTTAGAAACAGCATCTACACAAGGCGACGAATGGGTCTATTTAGAAGACTTTCTGCTGCATTACCGTAATCTGATTGAGTTTTTCGGTAAGCCGCTTCCGAAGAAAGAGAATGGCGACCTGAGCATCCTGCTACCCGACCGTATTTGGCCCAGGCGCATACCGGATCAAGCGGTTCTCGATTCAATGACCAGACCGGAACTATGGGAGAAATACGATACCTGGAACAACCCCGAATCAATTTCAAAATACCTTCATCACTGCACGCAGCAAAGAACGACGCCAAGACAACCTTGGCAAGTGAACACCATGTACGAAGAACTGCGGCCTGTCATCGAAAAGTTTGAATCCTTATTGCCGGAATACAAGCCGGCCACAGGGTTGTTGGTCCGCCCGCGTGCGGTTTCCTTACTAGATGGAAACGCGACAACGAGCACAAGAACACTCGACTGGGGCCAATACCCCGATAAGTGAATCGAGACGGCACCTTCACGCTGCTTTGCCCTTGGCGAGCTTCCGAGCCATCGCCAACAAAAGCTTTCGATCCCTTGGGTTCACCCGGCTCAGCCTTCTTCGGAACTCCGCCAGCACGTGCGCGTCTCTCCCGTTTGAACCCCACAAAGCAGGATTCACTCTGAGTGGCGTAACTGATGGCGGCTCCTCGCTGTCGTAGAACAACGCGTACATCGGAACCTCCAAGGCACGTGCAAACTTCTCCAGCGTCTCGACAGCGGGAACTGTGTGGCCGTTCTCAACGCGTGAGATGTAACAACGGAGCAGGCCAGTCCGTTTCTCGATGTCACCCTGCGACATATCCTTCTGTTCACGTAGCTCGCGCAAACGGTCACCGATAATCAAGGGTCGTCTCCTTCGATGCGGGGAGCGAAAGCATACCGTATATCGGAGACACCGGCGCAAACGACACTAGGCGAAATAAAGGCGAACATGCTAACCTGCCGCCATGCCAGTTCGATCTTGCCGCGTGACGATCAAGGACATGGACGGTGTCATGCACACCGCCGAGGTCACGGCCGGCACGCTCTACGAAGCTGTAGCCCTCGGAATGGCGTCGATCCGTGGCGACGATTGGGTTGCTGGCATAGCCCAGGGGTTCAACACCGTTACGGTGTCGGTGGCGAACGTTCGGGTCGAACACGAGGTCAAGCTCGGGGAGTTCACGAAGTGGCTGGACAAGACTGGTGGATCACCGCGCGAGTTGAGTGATCGACGACGAATACGGTCGATCCTCGGGATGCCAATATCTCAGTGAGGCTGGGCGGCATGGTGTACGCCGTCGCGTGTTAGAATCCGCCGAACGGAGGTTCAGATGACTCCACGTTGGAAACTGCTGGCCGCGACCCTATTTGTCACTCTAGTCTGCTTTGCTCAAAGCACAGATTTAATGCTGACGGGCGGAACCGAAAACGGCCGCTTCTGGCGCGCTCAAAGCCTGGAAGGTAAGGTGTCATGGCTTTTTGGTTACCACAGCGGGTTGCTTGAGGCTGCGCTGGTCTCTGCCACTTACAACAATCCTGACGCGGCGTCGCCAACTCTTGCGGCGGATGGAACAAAATTGCAGGCACAGATAACGCGTATTTCAATTCCGTCGGGCCTTACATACACGGAAATTGCTAAAGCTCTCGACCGCGTTTATGACACGCCCGAGAACCTGCCAATCGATGTGCCCGACGCGCTCAGGATTGTCCTTATGAAAGCAACTGGGGTGTCGCCGTCAAAGATAGAAGAACAGACTTCGCAGTATCGCAAGTCAGCAGCGCAAGAGCGCCAGCCGTGAGGCCCGATCCTATTGCGGCGCAACTTGCCCAGCAGAACGTTCTTGATGCTCAGTCACGCACAAAAACCGCTTTACAAAACTTCGAAGATGAATCAATCAGAAGCCGAGAATTTAACGAAAGGTTCTGCAACAACCTGGCACTGTTCTCTGGCGGAACAATTGCACTGAGCGTTACATACCTGGGATACCTCAAAAGCACGCCCACCAAAGTTATCCTGTATCCCGGAATTTTGATCGCAGCTTGGATTGTTCTAATGATCTGCCTGGTCACTTCGTTGTTCTTGAACCTTCTTAATTCTTATTATACCCACTTCGCACGGCACAGAATCTACTTGGACAAGCTGGTCGAACAAAAAGAAACGTATGTTCAGGAGATGGATGGGTTGTACCTAGTGAACGTTACTCCGAAAGAGATGCAAGAGCACAAGACACAATACGCGAACGATGCGATCAAATTAAGAAAGTCTAGGAGTTGGGCAAAGAGGCGTGAAATCTTGTTTAGCGCGGTGGGGACAGGATTCCAGTGGGCTTCCCGGTTGAGCTTTCCAGTTGGGCTCGGACTGCTTATCCTATTTGCCGTGAAGAACATGTAGACGGGAGCGTTGGCGGGGCAACAGGTATTCAGACTGCGGAGCCAAGACACAGAACGCTTCAAGGGCAAGACGGCGCAGTAGGAAGTGACGACGCGATGGACAGAACGACCAAGATCATAACGGTGGTAGTGCTGGCTGTCGTGGTAGGCGGTCAGGGCTATCGGTTGGAGATGAGCAAGCAGAGGGAGAGCAAGCTGGCAGCCGCTTGGCCGGGCTTGCAGAAGGACGTGCTAGGCTCTGCCGCTACCATGAAGGACAAATACCCAGCAGAGGCCGCAGAAGCCGAGAACGCTTGCCAGGGCTCTTATACGCACGACCGCCTGATCGCTTGTGAAGCGCAGCAAGATAAGATTGCCCGTCTCACCTGGGATCTACTGCAAACCAAGGACCGTAAGCAATTCCTGGTCGGGTTGGGAGTTCAGGCTGAATCTGATTGCTCTGGAACATACACTCCGGAGAGGTTTGATGTTTGCGAGAAGGACATCGAGCACGGAGCGCAGAAGTAGCCCCCGCGATGCGAAAACTTGCGAGAGAAGCTGTCATCTTCATGTTGCTGACGCCGGTCGCAGTCTTCGTAGGCGGCTTCGCCTACCTTTACCACGACTACCGCGACGCCCACAGACCCGACCCACTTGATGCTTACGGTGTTGCCGCGATTAAAGGAGTGCCAGCCGGCTCCGTCATCAAGCCGATTCCTTGCACGCCTGGGGAAAAGTACGTTGACGATCAAGGTGACCTCGTGTGGTCTTGCCAGAACGGCGTGCGAACAGCGATCGATTACGACGCTTTAGCCAAGAAGTACGGAGGTGTTCTCGTTCCATCGCCTTCTTCTCAAACGGATCATCCTTTCTCAGATGTGTGGGTGGGATCGCTAGTGCTTGGTCTCTATGGAGTCCCTGTGGGGCTCGGCGTGTGGATGTTCTACCGGGTCGTTCGGTTTGCGGTGACAGGGTAGGAGAACGGAAAATGCCTACGCCGGCGCAGAAAAAGATTGTTGCGGTCTCGGCGGTGTCCGTGCTTGCGATTGTGTTGATTATGTATTTGCGCTTGGTTTACGAGGATTCACACAATCTGAGCGTCTTGGTCTTTGTCGCAGTGGTCGTTGCCTGGCTGCTCTTTGCTGCGTCACTGGGCAGAACCGGCGCTCTCTATCGGGCGTGGCGCGACCTGCTTATGCAGAAGAAGGACAGAAAGAAGTGAATCAGGGGCGGTTCGGCGGCACGGATTGGGCAGTAGCTCGACCACGATAAACTGTAGGTAAGGGGTGAAGAACGTGGTGACTATCCACAGATGTATTTTTCAGAATAAGAGAACAAAAAAGTACAAGTGGCTCAGCTTGGAAAGCTCTGACGGTGCGGACAGGTACCTCTGTGAATCAAGAACGGACACCACGGAACTACCTTCACAAAGACCTTCGGATGGGGACAAGAAGAGTCCGGCATCACGTCAAGACTATGAAAACACCAAGGATCGTATCTGCGGAGAAGGCTACGACACGGTGACGCAGCTATAGGGTGCGATCTTCGTGGTTCTTCTTTTGCGCGCCGACTGCGTGCGTAAGTCGGAAAGCGCCACTGGCCGTGCGTGGTAGAACCCACCGCACGGAGGTGCCCAGCCAATGCGCGCCACCATAGCCGCTGCTCTTTTCCTTACATGCCTGGCGCTTTTGAACGCGCAAGAGCAGACCGGGTAGCGCCGACTCCCGGCTGTGTTATCCTACTTGCGTTATGTTTCCGACCGAGTGGGACAAGTCGATCATTCGACGTGAGCTTGGCGGAACGCCGAAGCGATGGGCCGATGCCCGTATATGCCAGGCGGCCCGGATCGCACCGGGGCAGTGGGTTGGCTGCAACAAGGTGGTAGTTGGCTACGAGTGCGACCGCTGCGGTAGACGAACTCGCGAGTTCCATTCCAGGCACTTTCTCCGTTTCCCACGCTTGCCCGAGAAGAGGATCTCAATCACTGAGTCTATTGTGAACCGGGACTATTCTTATCCCCACGCGCATTTTGTACAGGCTGGTCGTGTCGATAGCAATCGACGTCGGCACTAGGCGACTGCCACCACGGAGGAAGCATATGAATCGTATCCAGCACGGTGATTGGATTCCGGGCGGTGTGCTCCGCGTGTACAGCCAGCGGCGAGGGGTGTGGCACTTCGGCATCGCGGGACCCATGACTTTTAATGGTGCGATGGTGCTGCACGCATCGAAGGATCACGGGCAGTTTGTAATGACGACGTTCGATGAGTTCGCGGAGGGCCAGCGTGTCGAATACACGTGGCTCCCGCCAAGCTTCGGAGCACAGCAGACAGCCTTGGCCCGCGCGAAAAGCCAGCTAGGGAAGCCCTATCGCCTGGCCGATGCGAACTGTGAGGACTACGTAAACTGGATCGTTACAGGAGTCGCGCGAAGTCCGCAGCGTGAGGTGTTTGTACTCGGTGGGCTGGCTGCGCTCGTGATCGCCTGCATCATTGGTGGGTAGGCCGGGTAGGTTTCATCGCCGAAGCAATGAAGATGCGTCGGATGACTCCTCATCACTACAGTGGTGGAGACAACGCCATCGACGGGTGGCGCTGTAGCAAGTGCCGCTGGTCCTACAGCCTGGAAGATCCTATCGGGAAGTACGACGTTCCGTTTGATGTTCTCAATCGTGCGAAGGGAGCCTTCAGCCAGCACATGTGTGCGGAACATGCAGGCTGATTGCAGGGCAAGAATCAGTCGAGGCTTCGTGACGGAACAGTCGTCGAGAACAGGTGGCTCCACGCATGGAATGATCGGGCCTCATTGTCCGCAGCGAAAATCAGCTTATTGGTAGACGAGAAGCAGCACGCCTCCCGCATTTCTTGAGGAAGATCACTTCCTACCAGGACCCTACAAGCAATTCCCCTCGCCGTTAACTTAGGGCATCTGCCGAGTATTCTATATTGGGAGAGGCGATGAGCAAGCCTATTTGCATAGACACGGCGGGGCCGATTGCTTCGTCCGGTGACGACCGTCCATGGACTATTCGACAAGCCGCTCAATTTCTTGGTGTGAGCCCGCAGAGCGTTTATCTTTGGCTGGGGCGAAAGCAAATCCCCCATCTCCGCGTCATGGGCCGGAATATACGGTTTCTCAGATCGGATCTCGAAACCTTTCGTGCGTCTTTCAGACAGGGCATAGAGGGGGACTAGCGAGTGCCATGCAGGGCGGTGTAGTCGGGGACATCGTTAAGAGGACCTTAACTCATGGCTCTCAGTACCATGGAGGTTACCTTCATCGCAGGAGTGATATTGGGGTCACTTCTGGGGTCACTTGGTTCTGCGATTTGGGGCAGTTTGAGCCCGGTGTGGGCGGATACTGCGGATCACAATCGGCAGAAACGACGGGACTTGGTGAAACGAGGCGTGCCTAGTCAGGCTGCTAAAAAAGGGTTATGAGTCCGCTGCTCTAACCAGCTGAGCTACGGGCCCCACGCTTGTAAGTCCCTAATCTAACACCTGCTTAGCCAAACTGCAGTCACCGATCCAGTGCACCAAGATGCAGCACTGTAGTAGATTTGTAGTAGTTTGCCCCCTCATTATCCCCGCGTTCTGCCTGACGGCGAACTTCCAATGTGCCTACCCAGTCTAGTGGGGCTCATCGGCAGGGTCAACTTGCGAGGCGGCTAGGCGACAGCACCCGCTGTTTCTGATTCCCTTTCTCGCGTCGGTGCGGCCGCCGCGGGCGTGTGGTCGGTGCCGCGCAGCTCAGCGGCGGAACGGCCAACGTAGCCGACACTCAGCTCACGATTACCCTTCCGGTCGCGAGCCTGACATCCCAACGTCGCTGCGCGCCTCCGCTTCGGCAGTTTGCTAACTGCACAGGCGGAATCAACTACGTCTGGAAGGACCGGTGATACCAGCCCTCAAACTCAGACAGTCGCAGCACCATTAGGAGAGATATCGCTTCCCAGGCAGTTACGATGCGTGAAGTAGAGCTCCAAATCGCAGATTCGAACCTATACCAAAGTATAAGGCACTGCCGGTGGACTCATTTCGGCAATCGTGCAACGATGCTGGTTTATACAGAAGTACGAAGGTTACATGGCTTCAGCTACTGGCGACACGCAGCGCGCAAATTCCAGCCTCGTCACCGTTCCGCGCGTAATCGTAGCCACCACCGCTCTGCTCACTTTCATCTCCTTTTGGCGCGCCGCCGCCATTGTGCTCAACGACTTGGCCTCTTCGGCCTACTACGCGGGCGGTGAATCCGAAGGTTTCATCGGCAAATCTGCGCCCTGGTTCATCCTCGCGGTCATGGTGTTCAGCTACTGCGTCCGCGCCATCTACATGGAAAGCTGTAGCATGTTCGTGCGCGGCGGCGTCTACCGCACGGTGAAGGAAGCGCTCGGCGGCACGCTGGCGAAGGTTTCCGTCTCGGCCTTGATGTTCGATTATGTCCTGACCGGCCCGATCAGCGGTGTCGCGGCGGGCCAGTATCTGGCCGGACTGATCAACGAGTTCCTGGCCTACGGGCATTCAACTTTGGTGTTGCGGCCCGGCGCTACCGCCGCATTTTTCGCCGTCCTGGTGACCCTTTACTTCTGGTGGGAAAACATCAAGGGCATCCCCGAGTCGAGCCACAAGGCGCTGCGCATTATGCAGCTCACCACCGTTATGGTTGTGGTTCTGATCGCCTGGTGCCTTTACACCGTCTTCGTTCGCCATCCGCAGCTCCCGCCGGCGCCGTGGCCCTCAAACATCCGTCTCAATCGCAATTCACTCGGCTGGCTCACCGGCAGCCAGTGGGTGAAGATGTTCCCCTTGATCGCCGTCTTCGTCGGCCTGGGCCATTCGGTGTTAGCTATGAGCGGAGAGGAGTCCCTGGCGCAGGTCTATCGCGAAATCGAGCATCCTAAGATGCTCAACCTGAAAAAGGCTGGCCTGGTCATCTTCGTTTATAGCCTGCTTTTCACCTCGCTGGTCTCGATTTTTGCGGTGATGATCATTCCCGACGCAATCCGTCAGTACTATCTGGAAAATCTGATCGGCGGCTTGGCCATGAGTCTCGAAGGGCCATTCGTGCTCCGGCTGGCCTTTCACGCGTTCGTGGTTGTCGTTGGAACGCTGATTCTCGCGGGCGCGGTAAACACGGCCATCGTCGGCTCGAACGGGGTGCTTAATCGCGTCTCGGAAGACCACGTCCTTTCCGACTGGTTTCGCCAGCCCCACCGCCGCTTCGGTACGTCCTACCGGATCATCAACCTGATAGTAGCCTTTCAGATGATCACGATCATCGTCAGTCGAGGTGACGTCACGTATCTGGCTGATCTCTACGCCTTCGGCGTCATATGGAGCTTCGCCATGAATGGCGCCTCGGTGTTGGTGCTCCGCTTCACCCAGCCGGGCCGGCGCGAATATCGCGTGCCGCTCAATCTCAAGATCGGCAATTGGGATGTCCCCGTGGGCATCGCGCTGATCACACTGGTTCTGTTCTCGATCGCGGTCGTCAACCTTTTCACCAAGCCCAAAGCCACCGAGGCTGGTTTGGTGTTTTCCTGCATTTTGTTTGGGGTGTTTAGCGTCTCGGAGAAACTGTCCCGCCGCGGAGGCGGCGAGGAGGCCGACGTTGACCGTTTCAACGTCGCCCCGCAGAGTGAGTTGACCCCGGAAACCGTGGGTGCGCGTCCGGGCAACATTCTTGTACCCGTGAGCAACTACCACGCCCTCTACCACCTGTCGGCGGTGCTCGATCGGGTACACACCGAGCGCCGCGACGTCGTCGTACTCCACGTCCGGCTGCTGCGCCGAGCCGCTTCGGGCCAAACCGACTTCGAGGCCGACCAGCTCTTCGGCAGTGTCGAACAGTATCTATTCACCAAGACGCTGGCGCTCGCCGAACATCGAGGGAAGCCCATCCGCCTGGCCGTCGTCGCCGCCAACGACATGTGGGACGGCATCCTGCGCGCCGGGGCAAACCTGCAATCGTCCACGATCGTGCTGGGCCGCTCGTCGAAAATGACAGTTGCCGAGCAGGCGCGCGATTTCGGGATGGCTTGGGAGCAGCTTCCGGATCCTCGACCGCCGTTCAATTTGGAGATTTTTGCCGCGGGCGGCCAGCGCGACTTTTTCCTGCTCGGACCACACGCGCCGAACCTGACCATGAACGAGGTCAATCTGGTTCACCACCTCTGGCTGCGGCTGAGCGATCTGGTTCGTCCTGAAGAGCTGCACCACCACGATGTGGTTCACTTCGCACTTGACGAGATGCGGCAGGCCATCGGAAACGGCCGGGAGCAGGATATTGCGGACCGCCTACGCGAGCACCTTGCTAAGAACAAGAGCGGCAAACGGCCTTCGTGAGCGCTGCAATCAGCTGCCGTGGGTGATTGTCGTTCGCCAAAATTCTGTCCGCCTGCGATTTCAACGGGATGCAACAGTGCCATTTAAAAGCAAAGTGCGATAGCCCCTGGCAAGAAACCTCCATTGCACTTCGGGCGGGCGCCATCCTTCAACTCTTCTGCGTTCGTCGCGGACAACTTCTTGAAAACCCCACCCTTCGCCAACAACTGGCGGCGCTGAAGGGAAGGCATCCCGGGCCAACAGACATCGCATGGGGTGCTGCTTAGAGGCGCTTTCTCGCTGCTCTTAAGCGGACG
>Ga0207029_10203_pt1 | contig 15820 bp, 4 predicted proteins | sample Alteio_BWMinCont_39_FD_153282 | JGI IMG/M metagenome (GOLD analysis project Ga0207029, IMG submission 153282) | Enriched cells from forest soil in Barre Woods Harvard Forest LTER site, Petersham, Massachusetts, United States -... | ecosystem: Environmental > Terrestrial > Soil > Temperate forest >...
TTGTGCATGAAGTAGCGTGGCACGCACTGGAGGATGCGGGGATGGCGGCTGACTCGTTGCGCGAATCGCGCGTGGGAATTTTTCTCGGGCTGAGCAATCTGGATTACAGCCGTGCGGCGCTTGAGGAGGATCTGCGCATCGATGCGTATGTGGGGTCGGGGAATTCGCCGAGCATGGTGGCGGGACGGCTGGCGTATACGCTGGGGGTGCATGGGCCGGCGATGACGGTGGATACTTCGTGTTCTTCTTCGCTGACTGCGGTGCATCTGGCGGTACAGAGTCTGCGGGCGGGTGAGAGCGATGTGGCGCTGGCGGGCGGGGTGAATGTGATTCTGGCTCCGCAGATGCATATTGGATTTTCGCGGGCGCGGATGCTGGCTCCGGATGGGAAGTGCAAGACCTTCGACACGGCGGCGGATGGATATGTGCGTTCGGAGGGCTGCGGCGTTGTGGTGCTGAAGAGGCTGGCCGATGCGGAGCGCGATGGGGACCGGGTGATGGCGGTGATTCGCGGCTCGGCGGTGAATCACGATGGGCGCAGCGGGGGATTGACAGCTCCGAGCAGCCGGGCGCAGGCGGCGCTGTTGCGCGAGGCGTATGCGCGGGCTGGCGTGGCGCTGGATGCTGTGGGAATGATTGAGGCGCATGGGACGGGGACTTCGCTGGGCGATCCGATTGAGATGGAGGCGCTGGGGGAGGTTTTTCGGGGGTGTGTGGCTGGGTCGATTTCTGTGGGCTCAGTGAAGACGAATTTTGGGCATACGGAGGCGGCGAGTGGGATTGCCGGGCTGTTGAAGGTGGTGCTTTCGCTGCAGAGGAAGAGGATTCCGGCGCATCTTCATTTGAAGCAGCCGAGTGCTTATATTCCTTGGGCGGAGTTGCCGTTTCGTGTGCCGGTTCAAAGTGTGGATTGGGCGTTGCGTGAGGGCCTGGCGCAGCGGGTTGCTGGAGTTAGTTCGTTTGGATTTAGTGGGAGCAATGCGCATGTGGTGCTGGAGGAGTTTGTTTCTCGGAGTGCCGATGGTGGTGAGGATGAAGGACCGCAGATTGCTGTGATTTCGGGGCGGACTGCAGAGGCACTAATGGCTGCTAAGGAGCGATTGGCGGCGGGGCTTGAGGCTCATCCGGAGTATGTGCTGGGCGATGTTTGCAAAACGCTGGCGAGCGGGCGGGTGCATTTTGCGCATCGGGCGGCTTGGGTGGTTGATAGCCGTGCGGAGTTGATGGAGAAATTGGCGTCAGCGGAGGCTGCGAGCGCGGTGGCTGCGCCGGATTCGATTTGTTTTCTGTTTACGGGACAGGGTAGTGAGCTCGGCGGCATGGGGCTGGAACTGCTGGAGCGGAGCGGGGTTTTTCGCGTGGCGGTGGAGCGGCTTGAGGCTGCTTTGAACGGTAGCTTGGGAACGAGTATTGCTGCCATCTGGGCCAATGCCGATGGCGAATTAGGGCGGGCGAGTTTGGTGCAGCCGGCGCTGTATGCGTATGGTTGGGGACTGAGTGAGCTTTGGCGCAGTTGGGGTGTTGAGCCAACGGTGGTGCTGGGGCATAGTCTGGGCGAGTATGTGGCGGCTACGGTGGCTGGGGTGATGACGCCCGAAGAAGGCATTCGGTTAGTAGCTGCGCGGGGGCGGCTTACGGAGACTTTGGCGCAGCCGGGTGGGATGGTGGCCGTTATTGCTTCGGAAGAGGCTGTGCGGGGGCTGCTTGCTGGATTTGACGAGTTGAGTGTGGCGGCTGTGAACGGGCTTTCCAGTGTCGTGGTTAGTGGGACGTTGACTGCTATTGAGAGATTTGAGGCGCGGCTCAAGGTTGATGGGCTGCGGCATAAACGGTTGCGGACTACGCATGGGTTTCATTCGGCGGCGCTGGACAGGATGCTGGATGCGTTTGAGGCTGAGGCGGCGAAGATTGATTTCAAAGTGCCCGAGGTGCGGTGGATTTCGAATCTGACGGGGCAGCCTGTGGAGCGGAACAAGCCCGTCGATGCTCGATACTGGCGACGGCATTTGCGGGAGACGGTGTGGTTTTCGGATGGGTTGGCGGCGGTTGGCGATGCGGTGTTTGTTGAACTTGGGGCAGAACCGCAGTTGTTGGGGTTGGCGGACGGAATTGAAGCGGGCCGACTTGTTCCTTCGGTGCGCAAGGGTGGCGGTGAGTGGCACGGATTGCTGACGGCTGCTGTGCGGCTGTACACGCTTGGTTTCGATTTGGATTGGAAGGGTGTCGGCGCGGGGCGGGCGTTTCGCAAGGTGGCTTTGCCGGGTTATCCGTTTGAGCGAAAGCGATATTGGCTGGAGCAAGCTGGGTCCGATGTTGACCGCATTGCCGAGGTGATGAACGCTGCTGCGGCGGATCAGGCGGGGATGGCGCCAATTGGGCTAGATGTGGGGCGGATTGCCGAGCGGCAGGCGGGGATGAATCGCTGGGCTGTGGCGATGATTTTTTCCACGCTGCGCGCGTTGGGGTGCTTTGCGAATGGTGCGGTTTCGGGGGAGATTCTGGTTGGACGATTTGGCGTTTCGGCTGCGCACTTGCGGTTGATGGAGCGATGGTTGCAGCGGCTGGTCGATGCGGGGATTTTGAGGCCTTCGGAGTTCGCGTATGAGCTGAGGGCGGATGCTGTTGTGGCCGATCCTGCTGAGCTTTGGGTGGGGCTTGAAGCGCTGCTGGTGGGCGACGAGCCGTTGCGGAATTATCTGGCGAATTGCGCGTCGGGATTATTGCGCGTGGTGCGCGGTGAGATGAGTGCTCTGGAGACGCTGTTTCCGGGTGGGGATGGTGCGCTGGCCAAGGCGCTGTATGAGGATTCGCCAGGGGCGGCTTATGCCAATCGTATTGCGGCGGCGGCGATTGCGGCGCGGGCGCGGCTTGGGGCTCGGACGGCGATGGGATTTGCGCGGCGGCTGCGGGTGCTGGAGATTGGCGCGGGAACGGGGGCGACGACGGCTGCGGTGCTGCGCGGGTTGGCGCCGGACAAAGTTCTTTATGGCTTCAGCGATGTTTCTGAGATTTTTCTGGGGCGGGCGCGGCAGCGGTTTCGCGGTGAGTTTCCAGATCATCGCGTGTCGGCGCCTCGCGCAAACTCTCCCGGTCATCGTGTGCAGAAGACAAATCCAGCTCGTCCACAAGAATGCATTGCCTCTCATATGCACTCATCAGGGAGAGCAAACTCCGCTCCGTCACCAGAACATCGGGCTTCACATCCTCAAGAATGCCCTCAATCCGATGCGCCGGGTAGATCGGGTCGAGCGGCACATACGCGGCTCCCGTCTTCATCACGGCCAAAAGCGCAACCAGTAAATCCGTCGAGCGTTGCAGACACACCGGCACCAGCGATCCGCGTCTCGCTCCTGCAAGCCGCAATCCCGCGGCCAGTGCATTCGCTCGTACATTCAGCTCCGCATAGCTGAGTGAATTAGTCCCCGCGCGCACCGCAATCTTATCTGGCATCTCCGCTGCAAATCGTTCCAGCGCATCCACCACCAACACATCGGCAGATGTATCGACCGCTGCAGGATTGCCCCATGCAATCAACGCACCCTTAGCGTCGTCAGCCATCAACGGTACCGACTCGACAAGCGCATGTGGAGCACGCATCACCGACTGAAGCACATGCTCAAAGCTCACCAGAAGACCGTCGATCGTAGCCTCGTCGTAAAGGTCCGTCCGATAGTCGAAATAGATGTGAAGCTCATTGTGAAACGGATAGACCTCGACCGTCAGATCGAATCGCGCAATCGAACTGTTCAACTCCAGATGCGACACCTTCACACCCGGCAGTTGCACCTCTTCCAGCGGAAAATTCTGCAAAATAAACATCGTCTGGAACAGTGGCGAATACTCAGGATTGCGATCGCTCTGCGAGGCACGCACTAGATGATCGAAGGGAGCGTCTTGATGTTCGTATGCTCCCAGTGTTGTCTCACGGACCCGCGCCAGCAAATCAAGAAAGCTGATGCCCTCTGCGACATCCACACGCAGCACCAGGTTGTTGACGAAGAAGCCAATCAGATCGCTCAATTCAGTGCGGCTGCGATTGGCCGAAGGCGTTCCAACCACCACATCCCTTTGCCCGCTGTATCGCGAGAGCAATAGCGTGAATGCCGCCAGCATGGTCATGAAAAGAGTAGCGTCATGTGCGCGGCTGAACGTGCCCAATTGTGCCGTCATCTCCGCAGAAAGTATCCGCTTTGCACGCCTGCCCGGCGACCGGCCATCCAACAACCGTGAATGATCCGGCGGAAACATTACTACCGCTGGCGAGCCTTCCAGTTGCCTGCGCCAATACTGCATCTGCCGCTCCAGCACGCCGTCTTCGAGCCACTGCCGCTGCCACTCGGTGTAGTCCGCGTACTGCACCGGCAGCTCCTGCATGCGCGGAGTCTCTCCCACACGCAGGGCTCGATAGTTCTCAATCCACTCGCGCACCAGCACACCCATCGACCAGCCATCGGAAACGATGTGATGAATGGACAACGCCAGCACTTGTTCACCTTCCGCGACCTTCAGCAGGTAGGCGCGAAACAATGGCCCGGTCTCCAACTGAAAAGGGTCGTCGATCACGTCCAGCGCAAAACGCGACGCAGCGGATTCGAGGCTCTCACCCTCGTTGCGATTCAGGATCTGCTTCTCCAGCCGCCAATTCATTCCATCGCGGATCACCGTAAACGGAGATCCCTCGCGTTGCACAAAATTTGTGCGCAACGCCTCGTGCCGCAAAACGATTCGCTTGAGCGACTGCTCCAATGCCTCCTCGTCCAGATCGCCCTTGATGCGAAAAAGATAAAGCAGACCGTAAGCACCGCTCTCCGGCTGCATCTGGTTCAGAAACCATAGCCGTTGCTGCGCATAAGAAAGCGGCATTAGTTCACGCCGCTCCGCGCGCGCTATCGGCGTAGTGCCTCCGCTGCTGCCTTTCAGCTGCATGGCGCGAAGCAGTGTCAAGATTTCCGGCTTAGACGCCTTGAGCTGTTGTTGCAACTCAGGAGTCAATGCTCCCTTAGGCGCGTTGAGGCGCAGCACGTCGCCCTCCAGATTCAATTGCACGCCTAGCGCGCGCAGTTGTTTCAGCAACTCTGCTGCACTGCTCATATTCTGATCTCGTCGCGGTCCGCCGCTGTGAACTCGCCTTCTACCACGCCGGAACTCCACAATAGCATGTCGAGTGCAGCGGCCATTTCTGCAGCGGTAGGATATTCGAAAGCGAATGTCGGAGGCAGTCCGTGCCCCACCATCGCCTGTAAACGGTTGCGCAAAGTGACCGCCATCAGCGAGTCGAGCCCAAGATCAGCCAGCCGCGCGTTGCTGTCGGGAAGCTCTCCGCGCCGCAACCCAAGCACCCGCGCCGCTTCCTTCCGCACAGCGCATTCCAATGAATGCAAACGATCCTCTCCTGGCTCAACATCCCATCCCGATACCTTCTCGCCAGCAGATTCATTACCGTCAGATGTGGTGCGCTCCTCAGCCCCCAAAGGCTGTATTTGACGCGCCCGCCGCGGTGCAAGATCACGCCCCTCCGGCGAGTCCTGATCCGTAATCCAATACCGCTCTCGCTCAAATGGATACGACGGCAGCGCAATCCTGCGTACATCCTGCCCGCGAAACGCAGCCTTCCAATCCAGCAACGCGCCTGCCGCAAACGCTTCAGCCAAAGCAGACTGCAATACATCGAAGTCATCATCGCGGCCGTTGCTTGAAGCCACCCAACGCGTCTTGCTTGCCACGCGCTCCTGCCCCAATGTAGTTAGAACTGCCCGCGGTCCCATCTCAATGCAAAGCCCGCAACCTTCCTTCTCTAACTGATCGAGGCAGCGCGCAAACTGCACCGGCCGGCTCAGGTGATCGGTCCAATAACGCGCATTGAACACTGAACCGTCTTCAACCTTCTCGCCCGTCATATCCGCAATAATCGGCAAACGCGGCGCATGATATTCAATCTTCGCAGCCTCTTCATAAAACGCCGGCAGCACGCGGCCCATCGCCGGCGAATGCGAACCATACGTGATATTCAATCGCTTCACACGTACACCGTCGCGCTCAAACTCCCGCGTCGCCTTCTCCACTGCTTCACTGCGCCCACTGATCACCAGGCTCGACGCACCATTGATAGCAGCAATACTCACGTTCTCTGAATATCGCTCCAGCACCGCCTGCACCTGCTCCTCGGGCACGGCCACAGCCACCATGCTGCCTGCATCGCCAAGCTCACCCGTAAGCCGCCCGCGCGCCGCCACTAGCCGCGCTGCGTCACCAACGGGCATCACGCCGGCGATGGTCGCAGCAACAATCTCGCCCATGCTGTGGCCAACAACGATGTGTGGACTTACACCCCGGCTCTGCCACAGCATCGCCAATCCATACTGAAATGCAAACAGCGCCGGCTGCACCAGCGCAGACTGCGCCAGCTCATTCCGCTCATTGCGAAAGATCTCCTCAATCGAGCACGAAGTCACTCCCACCAGCGCAGCATCGACTTCCGCCACAGCAGCTCGAAAAACCTCACTGCGCCGCAGCAGAGAAAGCCCTATACCCGCATGTTCTCCGCCCTGTCCGGCAAAAAGAAAAGCGACCCGAGGCGCACGCCCATCGCTCACGCCGCGTGCAAACTCACAGTCAGCCTCGCCTCGCGCCAGCGCATCCAGTTCCTCGATCAAATGCTCCTTCGAACGAGGCCGCAGCGCAGCGCGATAGGCAAATGCACTCCGCCCCACGCCCAGCGTATACGCCACATCGCTCAGTAGCAGTTCCGGCCTCATACGCAATCGATGCGCAAGCCGCGTCGCCATCGTCCTCAGCGCACTCTCGCTCCGCGCCGAAAGCGCTACCACGCACAACCCCTCTTGACTTTTCGACCTCTCCTGGGACGCCCTCGCCTCGCTCACTATCAGATGCGCATTCGTCCCGCTGAATCCAAACGAACTCAGTGCGCCTACCCGCATCGTCTGCCCCACCGCAGGCATCCAAGCTTCAGACACCACCGGCACGCGCGTCCCCGCACCCGTCCAATCGATCGCTGGATTCAGCACATCACAATGCAGGCTCGCTGGAATCGTTCCATGCTCCATCGCCAGCAACAGCTTGATCAACCCCGCTACACCCGCCGCAGACTCAGCATGGCCAAAGTTGCTCTTCACCGAACCCACAGGCAATCTGTCTTTATCAGATCGCCCTTTACCCAGCGTCTCGCCCAGCGCCTGCATCTCGATCGTGTCGCCCAGGCTAGTCCCCGTCCCATGCGCCTCAACATACGAGATCGTTTCAGGTCCTAAGCCGGCATCCTTCAACGCCGCGTGAATCACATCCACCTGCGAAGGCCCATTCGGCGCCGTCAATCCACTACTGCGTCCATCCTGGTTCACCGCCGACCCGCGAATCACCCCGAGCACGCGATCCCCATCGCGCTCAGCATCATGAAGTCTTTTAAGCACCACAACGCCGCAGCCCTCACTACGCACAAAACCATTTGCATCCGCCGAAAACGCCTTGCACCGCCCGTCGGGAGACATCATCTGCGCCCGCGAAAGCCCCATCGTCACCTCAGGGCTCAACACCAGATTCACACCACCCGCCAGCGCCAGCTCCGTCTCGCCCAAACGCAAACTCTGGCAAGCCTCATGCACCGCCACCAGCGAAGCAGAACAAGCCGTATCGATCGCCAGACTCGGCCCGCGCAATCCCAGAAAATAAGAGATGCGCCCCGCCGCCACAGCATGAGAAGCTCCCTGCGCAAAGTACGCGTCCAGCTCTTCCGCCGGACGGTTCAGTCCCAGCTGCGCATAGTCGCCATTGCACATGCCCACATACACGCCCGTCCGGCTCCCGTTAAGCGTCGCCGGCACAATCCCCGCGTCTTCGAGAGCCTCCCAGCTCACCTCCAGCAACATGCGCTGCTGCGGATCCATGCCCACCGCCTCAACCGGCGCAATGCCAAAGAACGCAGGATCGAACATCTCCGGGGACTCAAGAAACCCGCCCCACTTCGTCGCAATCTTCCCCTTCGCATGAGGATCGGGATCGTACAGTTTCTCCACGTCGTAGCGCCATCCCGGCACTGTCGTAATCGCGTCGCGGCCCGCAATCAGCAAATCCCAAAAACTCTCAGCATCGTTCACTCCGCCAGGAAAGCGGCAGCCCATCCCAACAATGGCAATCGGACCATGCATGCGCGCCGCAAGTTCGCTTTCAAGCGAACGCACGCGCTCCTCCAACTCCGCCGCCAGCAGCAGCAATCGTTTGGGAGAAAACTCCGCAATCCGCTTGAGAAAATCACTCACTCCTGCGTCCCCGCCATCTTCAACTGAAAGAGCCTTTCCACTTCGTCATCCGAAAGCTCTGCAACTTCGTTCAGAACATCCACTTCTCTGCTGTAAGCAAATTCCGAACTGTCCCTGCGCTCGCTCCAACTTTGCTTCACGGCTGGTTCCAATGACGTTTCCGCCGCCAACTTCAGAACATCGTCAAACAGCCAATCCGTCAATCCCCCCATGGTTGGATAGTCGAACAGTGCAGTAGCCGACAGCTTCGTTTCAAGATCGGCAGAAAGCGCATTGCGCAGCTCAATCGACAGCAGCGAATCCAACCCATACTCCTGCAATGGCCTTGCGCCATCGATTGCCTGGCTCGCCGGCATCGCCAGCACGGCCCGCACTTGCTCCTCAACACGAGCCTCCAGCATCGCCCTGCGTCGCACCTCGGGAGCCGCAAGCAATCGCGCGAGCCAGCCGCTTCCACCGGCCTTCGCCACAGCAGCCTTTGTCTCACTCAACCCGCGTTCCCCGCGCAGTTGAACCAGCACGCCGGAAAGCAAATCGGCATTCGCCGCAGCCTCAGCCTTCGAACTCTCCACCCACCTCCGCCAATTCACTGGCGAAGCCATCACCTGCGTACAGTCTTCTTCAAGCAACCGCCCCAGCAGCCGCAGCCCATCCTGCGGCGCAATCGAAGCCGCGCCCAACCGCTCTGTCCGCTCCACCGCGCCATGCCGTACAGCAGCCCCAGCGCCGCTCCAAACGCCCCAGTCCACACTCAACGCCGTAAGTCCAAGTCGCTCTCGCCGGAAATGCGCCAAAGCATCCATATACGCATTAGCCGCCGCATGATTCGCCTGCCCACGTGCACCTAGCACCCCAGCCACCGAAGAAAACAAAACGAAGCAATCCAGCTCAGTCGACAGCGTCAACCGATGCAAATTCCAAGCCCCAGCCACCTTGGACTTCAGGACGGTTTGGAACTTCTCCAAACTCTGATTTGGCAGCGCCGCATTATCCAACATGCCAGCCGCATGAAACACACCACGCAGCGCAAAACCCTCCGGTATCGTGCGCAGCGCATCCTCAAGCGCACGCTCATCACCCACATCGCAACGTGCGGTCACCACAATCGTCCCCTGTTCCCGCAAGCTGTCAAACAACGCGCGCGTCTCCGCATCCGGCTCACTGCGCCCCAGCACCAGCACACATCCCGCGTCTCGTTCCGCAAGATATTCCACCGTCAGCAATCCAAGCCCATTGAATCCGCCCGTCACCACGTAAGCCCCATCGCTGCGAAGACCAGGAAAATGCGCATCTGGCTGTTGAGACAGTTCCCGCACCGCCAGACGCGGAACCCAAACCGCATCCTCACGCACAACGTACTGCGACATAGGCAACGCAACAGTCCTGCAAAGCCCCCACAGCCTCTCCGCATTCGGCACGCCAGACGGCAAATCCACCGCCGTCACCCACGCCCCGGAATACTCCGCGCGCACACTCCGCGCAAATCCACCCAGCGATGCCCCTTCCGGAGCAGCAATCTCCGGCCCGGTTGCACCTCGGCTCACCAGCCATAGACGGCAGTCTGTCAGCCGGTCCACCGCCAGCAAAGCCTGCGTCAGCCCCAGCACTCCACCCAGTATCCGTCCCTGCCATTCCAATGCCACTGCACCCGAATCCTGCGAATTCACCGGCGCAATCTCTGCCGCCGGCAAATAGAAAATCTCAGCATTCTTCGAGTCTCCGAGCTCGCGGCCCAATTCATTCGCAGCCTCATGAACAGCCAGCACCGTCACCGCCGCGCCATCTCCCCGCGCCATCTCAGCCAGCGAATGCGCCAGCGTGCCCTCACCGCTGCTGATAATCACCACCCGCGACGCCTCTTGTTTTGCCTCCGCGGCAACCGCAGAAATCAAACACTGCTGATCGAGCACACCCACGCCTGTACTCTGCTCCGGCAACAAAGCCACCTCGCCAAAGCCACACTCCCTGAGCACCCGCACCCAGGCCTCCCTGCCAATCAGCGCATACTCCGGTCGCAGATCCTGATCCGTAAACCGCCACCATCCATCAGTGAATCCCACCGTCAGATCTACCCAGGGCTGCCGTCCCACAGTCTCCGCCAGCAGCAACACTCCACCTGGCTTCAGCAATGAACGTATATGCTCCAGCGTCTGTCGAATGTCCGCCGTTGCATGGACCACATTCGAAGCCACCACAACATCGAAAAGCTCCCCGGCAAATCCCTGCCCCGCAGGCTCACGCTCCAGGTCCAGCATCTGAAAGCGCATCCCGTCCACGCCAGGGAATTCCCGCCTCGCCGCGCTCACAAAACCCGCTCCAATATCCGTCCAGACGTACTCGCCAATCTTCCCACGCAGCGCCGGCACCAGGTAGCTGGTTGTAGCTGCGGTACCCCCGCCAACTTCGAGCACGCGCGCCGTTCCTATCGAACGAGAAGCAGCCTGAACAGCCAGCGAAACCAGCGCAGGATTCAGCCCGCGCGCCACCACCGACTCCCGATAGAGCCGCGTCGCAATCTCTTGCCCGTCCTCGGCAAACAGCGCATCGACAGCACTCACTTCACCGCGCAGAAGAGGCAGCAGTTGCCGTGCCGTTCGCACCGTCCACTCCATCTCCGCATGTCCCGCGATGGCCAGTTGAGAAGCACTCTCTATAGCCTGATCTATAGATTTCCCGAGCGAACGATACTGGCCCTCGCTCATTTTCTCGACATATCCAAACTCAACCAGAATCTCAACGAACCGCCCCACCAACCGCCGATGCTCAGGCACAACCCCAACGATCCCGATCAACTCCTCAACATCGAATACGCGTCCCGCCCAAAACGCAAAACCACCCCGCTCAAATCCCTCAGCAATCCAACCCGCACACAGAGCATCGAACTCGCCCATCCAGCGATCGAACTCTCTGAGTGCATCACTCTCAGCCAGTCGGCTCATTTCCAGCAAAGCAGCCTGCCCATCCCCGTCGACCACCAACGGCTCCCAAACCACCTCATGCAGCCATCCTGCAAACTCCACCGGCGCACTGCGCGCAGCCTCAACCAGCGTCAGTCCTACTACCTCAAGCACGCGACGCCCATCGCCATCCAGCCCATACACATCGACCGTAAGCCCACGCCCCTGCCGCTTGCGCACCGTAGCCCACGCATATCGCAGCGCAGCCACATCGCCCCACACGCGATATCGCTCCACGCCAGCAGGCAACGCAGGCGCAGTCGGCTCATCCGATTCCATCAACGCAGCCGCAGCCTGCAAACAAGCATCCAGTGCCACAGGATGCACCCCGTAGCGTCCAGCCTCTGCAGCCACCTCCGGCAGCAACCTCAACTCAACCAGACTCTCGCTTGCCCCACCCCATGCATGAATCACCGGGCAAAACGCAGACCCAAACTCGAGCCCAGCCCCGCGCATGCGAGCGTAGAATTCCTCTCCACTCCACGCCGTCGCCGAGCCCTCCCGCAACGAACCAAAATCTTCAATCGTGCTTTCAGGCACATTCGCAGCAGCTTCGAGAAAGCCCGTCACATGCAACGTCCAGCTACTATCCTGATCGGCAGCATTCAGCCCAGCACTCGCAATCTCAAACCTGCGCCGCCCCGCATCCAATGGATGCAGCACAGTCTCCAGCAGCCGCGCCTCATCGAAGACACACGGCTCGCGAAACTCTACCTCAACCGCGCTCCATGAGCCTTCGCCATCCACCGCGTGTCTGGCTGCAAGGGCCATCTCCAGATAAGCCGCGCCGGGAAGAATCCGTCTACCAGCCACGACATGATCGCCCAGATGCTTCGGCCACTCCGCACTCAACTCCGCATGAAAAGTCACAGCCTCCGAGCGGTTGCGTAAACGCGCTCCAAGCAAAGGATGCCCATTCGTCGCGCGATCCTCCACCAGTTCCGTTCGCGTATGAGTCTTCGCCGCACGCACCGCATCCGTAAACCAGAACCGCTGTCGCTCAAAGGGATATCCCGGCAGCACCACCATGCGAAAAGGCTTGCCGTGATTCACTCCCTTCCAATCCAGGTCCGCGCCAAGCGTATAAAGCCGCCCCGCCGCAGTCAGCAGCCTCCGCCACTCGCCCTCGCCTCCGCCCTTGCGAATCGAAGCCACCAGCCGCTCGCTCGCAATCCCGTTCCCCTCAGCCAGCGCCAGCAACTGCGGCTCAGCGCCCACCTCCAACAAGACTCCAGCGCCTGTCTTCTCCGCCGCAGTCAGCCCAGCACCAAACAGCACCGTCTCCCGCAAATGCCGCCGCCAATACCGCGCATCCACAGACTGCTTCCGCTCCACAGCCTGTCCCGTAAGATTCGAAATCCACCGAATCTCCGGAATCTTGAATGAAACCTTCCCCGCCTCAGCCTCAAAAGCATCCAACATCCCATCCAGCGCTGCCGAATGAAACCCATGCGTAGTCCGCAGCCGCTTGTGCCGCAGCCCAGTTTGCCGCAGACGCTCCTCCAAAAGATCAAGAGCGCGGAGCGCTCCACTCACCACAACGCTGGAAGGCCCGTTCACCGCCGCCACGCTCAACTCACCAAACTCAGCCAGCAGTCCCCGCACAGCCTCCTCCGAAGCAACAACAGCCACCATCCCACCCAGCCCGCTCAGCGCCTCCGTCAGCCGTCCGCGCGCCGCTACAAGGCGAATCCCCTCTTCCGGCGTCATCACCCCAGCCACGGTCGCCGCCACATACTCACCGAGGCTATGCCCCAGCACCACCCGCGGCTCAACACCCCAGCTTCGCCACACCTCACTCAGAGCCCAACCATACGCATACAGTGCTGGCTGAACGAAACTCGCCCGCTCCAACTCTCCGTGAGTATTCGCCCAGATCGAAGCGATCCCCGCGCCCAACCCATCACCAAGCGCCGTCTCCAGCCGCTCTACCGCCGCACGAAAAGCCGCACTCCGCTCCAGCAGCTCCAGTCCCATCCCAGCCCGCTCACTCCCCTGCCCGGTAAACAGAAAACCAAGCGCCGAAGCCTGCAATGCCGTTTGCAACCCAGACTGAAATACCGAGCCAACCTCACCCTGCGCAATCAGTGCCCGCAGCGAAGCCGCCGCCTCACCCCGGCTCGACGCCACCACCGCCGCCCGATGCTTGAAGTGATCCCGCCCAATTCCAGCCGTCGCGGCAATGTCGGCCCACACACCAGCCTCGCCGCTCTCCAGCCAATCCGCATAACGTGAACTCAACTCCTCCAAAGCCGCTGAACTCTTTGCCGAAAGCGGCAACAATTGCGGAATCTCGTCGTCCTTCTCTACCACATCCGCAACCGACCCCTGCTCCACAATCAAATGCGCATTCGTCCCGCTAAATCCAAACGAACTAACCGCCCCAACCCGCGGCTTATCTCCAGTAGTCCACGCCGTAGTCGTCCGAGCAACAGTAAGCCGCAGCCGGTCCCAAGACACATGCGGCGTCGGAGTTTCAAACCCCACATGCGCCGGAATCGCCCCATGCTCCAGCGCCAGCACCAGCTTGATCAAACCGCCAATCCCAGCAGCCGCCTCCATATGCCCAAAGTTCGTCTTCAGCGAACCAACATGCAAAGAGTCGCCGTCGCGCCGCGCTGCCCCATACACCCCACCCAGCGCCCGTAGCTCAATCGGATCGCCCAGCGCCGTCCCCGTCCCATGCGCCTCCACATACCCAATCTCATCCGCAATCTTGCCCGCATCCGCCAGCGCCCGCCGCATCAACTCTTCCTGCGCCGGTCCATTGGGAGCCGTCAAACTGCTGCTCGCCCCATCTTGATTCACCGCCGAGCCTCGTATGACAGCAAAGACATGATCGCCATCAGCCTCTGCTAGCGCCAGCGGCTTCAGCACCACCACCCCACAACCCTCTGCCCGAGCAAACCCATCCGCACGCGCATCGAAAGCCTTCGATCGACCATCCGGAGCCAGCATATGCGCCTGCGAAAGCGCCACCGTAGTCTCCGGCGCCAAAATCGCGTTCACGCCCCCGGCAATAGCCAGCGAACACTCACCCGCCCGCAGCGCCTGGCACGCCAGATGCACCGCCACCAGCGAAGCAGAACAAGCCGTATCGATCGACACGCTCGGCCCCTTCAATCCCAGCAGATACGACAGCCGCCCTGAAGCAATGCTGTGCCCGTTCCCCGACGCATAATGGACATCCAGCAGCCGCGCATCGCCGGAGTGCAACTGCATCTGCCCATAGTCCCCACTGGCAATTCCGAGATAAATCCCCGTCGCGCTTCCGCTCAGCGAACGCGGCGCAATCGCCCCCGAGTCCAACGCCTGCCACGTCACCTCCAGCAGCATCCTCTGCTGCGGGTCCATCATTGCCGCCTCGCGCGGAGCGATCCCAAAAAACGCCGCGTCGAACGTGTCGATGTCTGTCAGAAATCCACCAAACCGCGAAACCATCTTCCCCGGCTTCGCAGGATCGGGATCGTAATACGCATCGATATTCCAGCGTTCCGCCGGAACCTCAGAGATCGCCTCACGCCCCTCGCGCAACAACTCCCAGAACGAAGCCGCATCGTCAGCCCCACCCGGAAACCGGCACCCCATCCCCACAATCGCAATCGGTTGCCGCGCTCTCTGCTCTGCCGCATCCAGCTTCCGCTGCATCTGCTCCACAGCACGCAATGCCCGCCGCAGCAGCGCGCTGTGATCTGAAGCCTGTACGGGGATAGGATTCTCAGCCATACGCTATTCTCCCAGCCTCATCCGCAACAGCTCTGCGATCTCATCGTCCGACATCGCATCCAGTTCGTCGTCGCTGCGTTCGCCGATCTCGCTTGAGCCCGAGTGAACCTCGATTGTGAGTGCATCGGGTCTTGAGGTAGGCCGGGGCTTTAGCCCCGGCATTAAGTCAGCTGAAGTAAGAGGGGCTTTAGCCCCTGAGGTAAGCTTTTCGCCACTTTCACTTGAATTACGCCCATTCTCCGCACATCCAAGCAAACTCAGCACCAGCCGAGCAATCGCCTCCGAAGTCGGATAGTCAAAGATCAAAGTCGAAGGCAGCTCCTCAACGCCAAAGACAATCTGCAGCCGGTTCCTCAACTCAATCGCCATCAGCGAATCCAGCCCCAGGTCCATCAACCGTGCATCCCGCTCCGGCAACTGCGAAGTACCCCGCCCCAACACCTGCGCCACCGCCTTCGCCGTAGCCTCAGTCACCAACTCCAGCCGTTCGCGAACCGGAGCCGCCGCAATCGTCTCGCGCAGCTTTGCTGCATCTACTCCAACACCATCCAGCGAATTCTCCGTCGCTAGAGCCTCCACACCTCTCCGCACCTGCGCCGAAGAAGCAACCACCTCTTCGCCCATCCCCTCCATTGGCCTCTGCGCCACCAGCACATGCAAACCCAGCGCTTCAGTCGGAACTCCCGCCCCAGGAGCAGCAGAAAAAGACCCAAACCCAGCCCGACCCAACTCCTCAGCCCACCGCTCCACAGAAATCAGCGGCGACCCATTCTTCCGGTCATCCTCAAAGTGCTGCCAGCCTTCGATCAACCCCGTCGAAACATCGTGCCAGGCCTGCGCTGCCGTCGTTTCCAGCAGCACCAG
>Ga0207029_10207_pt1 | contig 15672 bp, 14 predicted proteins | sample Alteio_BWMinCont_39_FD_153282 | JGI IMG/M metagenome (GOLD analysis project Ga0207029, IMG submission 153282) | Enriched cells from forest soil in Barre Woods Harvard Forest LTER site, Petersham, Massachusetts, United States -... | ecosystem: Environmental > Terrestrial > Soil > Temperate forest >...
TGCGCGGGTCCACCTGGAAGGTGCGAGCAAAGAGTTGGTTGGTGGAGTCCGCCGCCGGCGCAAGGCCATGAAGTTGGTTGGCCGGTTTTATTATTGCCTGCAGGCGCTGCTGGAAATGCGGCGTGTTGGTAATGATTTCCGCACTTAAAAGAGCGACCAAGTTGTTGTTCGCAGGGCCGACTTGGTCGTTCATGCGCAACACCATGCCGCCGCCGGTTTCCACCGATGTGATTGTGCTGAATTGGTTGATCAAAGGGTTCGCCGACGCGCCGCTGATGGCGATGCTCTTGAAATTCAGGTCGATCGATCCGTCCCCCACAAGCGGCGTGCAAACGAGTTCAATGCTGTTGGTCTGATCTCCGACGTAGAACTCAGCCGGCATGCCGTCGGAGGTCAAGATGCGCGGGCGCTGGATCAATGGACGATGCGAGGTATCCAAGTTTGCGAGGAGTGAAATAAATTGCCCGGGCGACGCCGACCACCAGGCATTGCTGCCCGAAAAGTCTCGATTTGATCCCAGCCCGGAAGTGAATTTACGGAGGTCATCGTCGTTCATCTGGAAAATGCGCGCTTCGATGAGGACGCTTTTCCGCCGGAGATGAGAACTGCGTAAAGGTAGCGCGGATTCGCCGCTCAATATTGCAGGTGGTGGCTGCTCTCCTACCTCAGCAGCGACGCGGGCGGGGGGATTTTCGGCCGGGAGCGGCGATTCACCCATGGGCAAGGCCACGGCACTGAAGGCGAAAATGCCGCAGAGTGAGAAGAAGGTCAGTCCGGCCGTGCGTGGCGGGTGAAAATTGACCAGCCGTTCGATACGCTGCCGCAACGCGCTGCGCGTTTCCAAAATCCCGACCAGTCCGAGGTTGATCAGCGGGCGGGGCAGGGCCATCCGGGCGACTTGCAGAAGAGTAGATGCGTATTCGGCCGAATCGTCGCGCAATGACAGCATGACGGCGTCATCCACCGCCTCCTCGCGTACACGGCGGATGCTCGCATTGGCGAGCCAAAGCAGGGGATGCCACCAATATACGATTTGCAGCAAGACTTGGGCGCAATTCACCCAGACATCCCGACGCCGCAGATGGACGATTTCATGGACCAAAATGGTGCGAAGGCTGGTGGCGGAGAGGTTTTCCGTCAAGGCGCGCGGGAGTAAAATTACGGGCTGAAACAATCCGCACACGGCGGGGGACACCTGTTCTTCAACGGTTTTCAAACGGACCGAAGAATGAAACCCGGCCAGTCTTTGAGCGGTTTCCAGCGCATCGGTGAGTTCAACCGCTTCGGCGGCGCTCTTGACTGTCTGCCGCACCTGCCACCAGCGGAATCCGGACCACAGCAGCAACGTGAGACTAACCATCATTGCCCCGGCAAGGACACATCCGGCCAAGCTTAGCTCGGGCGCGGGTGGTTCTGGCGGGGCCACAAAAGCTGTTGCGTCCGGCTCCGGCGTGGCGACGACTCCCCCCAAAGCGACGGTGTATTGGTTCACCGCCGGCAGTTTTGCGACAGGTTTGCCTGGCGACAACCACCACATGGCTCCGGTCGGCAGGGCAAGGGCCGGCGGCAAAAGCAATTTTACCAACACCACCAACCAGAGCGCGTGGCGGACCGATGCGCGAATTTTCCGGGCGAGCAGTTTCTCCAGCAAGAAGACAACCACAATGAGCAAGCTGGACTGCCAAAGCATCGACCAGGCAAAACGCAAAAATGGCCCGCCGCACTGGTTCAAATGCGTAATCAGGCTGTTCATGAGGTTCATTCGTTTATTTCCGGGCGGTCTTTTTGCGAGCCTTGATCATCGCCTCCAATTCGGCGAGGTCATCGGCCTTCAAATCGTTGCTTTCCAGGAGGCATTGAACCATGGGGGTAAGGGCGCCATTGAAGGCATGCTTGAGCGCATAAAACAGCTCGCCGCGCTGCGCGTCAGCGCGAGTGATGGTGGAACTGTAAATGGTGAGTTTACCCTCCTTTTTCGCGCTGAGCAGGCCCTTGGATACCATTCGATCCATGAGGGTGCGAACGGTCGAGTAATGCCAGCCGGTGGATTTGGAAAGTCTTTCCTGGATGACGGGAGCGGTGCAGGGCTCGGTCTCCCAGACAGCTTTGATAATGGACCATTCGGATTCGGTCAGTTCAACGGAGATTTTTGGCATGGGATGACATTATTTACATTTGTAGAGTATGTCAAGGGTAATCTTTACAGATGTAAAGTATTGGTGGCGGGAAGGGCTGACGTTGCTCCGCGACTCGGGGCAAAAAGGGAAAAAACGCAACAGTTTGAGACTCCTTACGTCGTCTCCTACCCCGGATAAATGAAAATGGCGGCGCTTTTGGGGCGCCGCCATTGAGGGCCTGCGGGTTTTAAGCGCAGATTAAATTTTTCGGGCGATCAGGTTTCGATGCCGTAGGCTTTGATCTTGTTGTAAAGCGTCTGGCGACCGATGCCGAGGCGCTTGGCGGTTTCGAGCTTGTTGCCGTTGGTTTCCTTGAGCATCTGGATGATGGCATTCCGTTCCACGCCTTCAAGCAGGGTGAAGCCGGTGTCGTGGCCTTCGGTGGGAATGAACTTGATGTCGCTGATGCTCAGATCGGTGACGTTCACTTCCGGTCCCTCGGACAAGAGCACGGCGCGCTGGATCTCGTTTTGGAGCTGGCGCACATTGCCAGGCCACTCAAAAGAGGTGAGGCGTTCGATCGCCTGCGGCGTGAAACCGCGCAGCGTCCGATTGGCCTGGGCGGCGTACCGCCGCAAGAATGAATTCGCCAGCGGGATGATGTCGTCGCGGCGCTCGCGCAAGGGCGGCAGGTACACCGAGATGGCGCTGATCCGATAAAACAAATCCTCGCGCAATTTGCCGTCCTTGATCGCTTCCTCCGGCTTTCGGTTGGTGGCGGCGATGATGCGGCAATTCGTTTTGTAGCTGGTCGTGCCGCCGACGGGACGAACTTCCTGATCCTGCAGCACGCGCAGCAATTTGCTCTGCGTGTCGATCGGCATTTCCGAAATTTCGTCCAGGAAAAGGGTTCCACCCTCGGCCTGACGGAACAGGCCGTCGCGGTCGGAGTTCGACCCGGTAAAGGCGCCTTTCTTGGAACCGAACAATTCGCTCTCAATCAGTTCGCGGGGCAGGGCAGCGCAGTTAACTTTGACAATCCGGTTTTTGGCGCGCGAGCTCAAGCTGTGGATCAGGTCGGCAATGACTTCCTTGCCGGATCCGCTTTCGCCGGTGATCAGGATGGTGACGTCGCTGGGGGCAACGCGCTCAATCGTGCGGACCACGTTTTGGATCGTGGGGCTCTGGAATACCGGGGCGGAGCCGCCGCTCATAGTGGAGAGTGCGCGGCGGAGCGAGTTGTTTTCTTCCTTATGCTGCCGGTTTTCGATGGCGCGCTCGACCGTCACCTCAAGAACCTGGGGGTCGAACGGTTTGTTGATGAAATGATAAGCCCCGCGTTTGGTTGCCTGCACGGCAGCATCGAACGTGGCTTCGCCAGTGAGGACGATGACTTCCGTGTCGGGCCAGGCTTTTTTGATCACCGGCAACAGATCCAGGCCGTTCGCGTCTGGCAATTTGAGGTCCAGCAAAATGACGTCGGCAGGGTCTTGCAACAGGCACTTCTGCAAGGCCGCGCCGTTTTCCGCCTCGGCAACGTTAAAATCAGGTTCAAGGATCGTCTTGAGGAGTTGGCGCAAGTCTGGCTCGTCGTCAACGATAAGAATTTTACCTTTCATTTTTTGTTTTAATTTTTTTTGCGCATGCCCCGACAAACTGCTGGAATATCGCGCGGTATCGGGCATGCCTCTGCACCAGTCGCTCCGGGTGGAACTGAACACTCAAAAAGAACGGTAAGTCAAAGCCCCGTTGTAATTCCATCGCTTCCACAATTCCATCCCGGCTGCGCGCCGTTGCCACAAAGGGATCGACTGGTTCGGCTATCCCCTGATGGTGCGTGCTGTTCACGCCCAATACACGCGTTTTACAAATTTTGGACACTAATGAGCCCGGTGTCAACGTTGCTTCGTGAACCAGTGCCATTTGTTTGTTGGATTGCTGATGGTTCAAAGCTCCCGGGATTTGCTGTTTGATGTCGACAATCAACCGTCCGCCAAAGGCCACATGCAACATTTGGTGGCCCCGACAGATCCCCAATACCGGCTTGTTTTGCCGGAAAATCTCCTCAATTAACACCAGTTCGCGCATATCCCGCCTCCCATGATCCGGCGTTTGCTCCACCGTTTTAAGGATTTTTGCCGAAAGTTTGGGCTGGTACAGATCCGCGTAAAGCCGGGGATTGATGTCATCGCCGCCGGTCAGCAGCACGCCGTCGGTACGACGCACACTTTCGGCCAGCGCCGCGCGGTCGGTTGTGGCCGGCGCCACCACCGGAATTCCGCCGGCAGCCAGGATCGCGCTCTCGTAGCGGAGGGAGAGACTGCTTGAGATGTCGTGGAATTCCACTCCGCTCTTCTCAATGCTGGGCGATATTAGAATCAGTGGCGAACGAGCCATGGCTGCAAATTAAAGTCTTTGTCACAAATTGCCAGCGGAAATCAAATCTGCCCGGTTCACCGCAGCCCAAGGTGCAGATTCACGCCTGACAATTCGATGCATGGCGGATTCAAGCCAGGCGGTCAGACATCCGCTTCCGGGAAATGCTCGCGAATTTGGCGGCGCAGCAAGACTTCATCATCCGGCTGGTAACGCCGACGGGTGATGAGCCGTTGGACGGCATCCAACAGTTCCATCCAGTCCTCCAGGGGCGGTTCGGCCACCGGTTCCCAGTTTTCGAACCGGCGGCTGCGGTGAAAAAACCGCCACTCCCGTTTCACGCGCTGGACGTAAACCTGCAATTTTTCGCCATCGGGGGTCACCCGCTTCCAACTGATTTCTGCTTTGGGCATGAGTTTAATTACCGGTCTGATACCAACTGCCAATGAAATTATGAATCGGGGTTTCAGTTTCCAAAATCCACGCTGGCCACCGCCATCGCGGCAATCCCTTCACCGCGGCCGATGAATCCCATCATCTCATTCGTCGTGGCCTTGACGCCGATTTGTTTTTCGGTCACGCCGAGGGCGCTGGCGATGTGCTGTTTCATCGCGGCGATATGCGGATAAATTTTTGGCGCCTGCGCGATCACGGTCGCATCCACATTCACGATCCGGCCGCCCCGCGCGGAAACCTGCTTGGCGGCCTCCTCCAGAAAAATGCGGCTGGGGACGTTTTTCCATCGGGCGTCCGTGTTCGGGAAAAAATGGCCGATATCTTCCTCACCGATGGCCCCCAGCACGGAGTCGCAGATCGCGTGCATCAAGGCGTCCGCATCGGAATGCCCGTCCAAGCCGCGTGGGTAGGGGATTTCGACGCCGCCCAATATGAGCTTGCGCCCTTCCACCAATTGATGAACGTCATAACCGATCCCAACATGAACCATCCAGGGATGGTAGGTTTTTCATCTCCATTGAAAAAGATATTTCGTCCGGTTTTGCCGGTTGAATCCGGCCACGGCCTGTCTAAAAAGTCCGAGGACTGCGAAGAGGAAAAAACTTGTCCGGAGGGGCGAGACTCCTGGCGCCGATCATCGGATCGAGCCCTAATATTATTTTTTTATCCAAAAAAACCATAACAGTCAGGGCTCGATCCGATGATCGGCGCCAGGAGTCTCGCCCCACCCTCAGGAGCCGCCAGATTTATTGCGGTCCCCGGGCTCGGCGTCTGACCCAGCTTTTTGCGTCGTGCCCTCGTTTGCCAGGTCCTCGGCGTCGGTGTGCTCGAAGGCTTTGACCAGTCTGGTAATTACCCATGCTCCGAATGACAAAACCAAGGCGGCGACCACCAGCCCGCCGGACACGTCCGTTAGGGTTTGGCCCGACAAAAACCGCAACGGGAGAGTGAGCCACCACAATCCAGGCAACAAAAGCACCAGTGCACCAATGATGACATCCCGCCGCGCAGGGCGCGAACGGTCATCGGGGGGCCAGATCTTTCGCCAGAAGTAAAGGCAGCTTCCGGTTCCGATCAAGCACCAGACCAGGGTGGGCCAGCCCCAACGGAACGCCATTTCGCCGCCGGGTTGGCGTTCAAAAGACGCCATCCACCCGTAGGCAACCGCCAAACTCAAAACGGTGCCAATCACCACCACGCGCCGGTGCAGCGTACTGCTGGTCCGCGTTGGGGTAACCGTTGGAACTGGTTCAGCCATGGTGTTCTACTTCTACTATACTTAACTCAATGCTGCGCCAGCTTTTGCAAATATGCAAGGTGTGATCCGCCGGTCCCGGTCAGCGGATAGCGGCCAAGGTAACGGCAGCGCAATGGTTTACCCCGTTCCTGGCAGTGTCTTTGAATTGACGATCTGCGCCCCGGCTGCTAACAATTCTAGCGTGACTTGCACGCTTCATCTCTTATGACCTCTGCCAAAAAGCCCAAATTTTCCCGGATTCTGCTCAAGTTGAGCGGGGAATCGCTCGGAGATGCCAACGGCACCGGTATTTCGCCCGAGGCCGTTCACCATATGGCTGAGCAAATCTCGGAAGTGCGCCAACTCGGCGTGCAGGTGGTGGTCGTCAGCGGCGGCGGCAATATTTTCCGCGGTTTAAGCGGCAGCGAACGGGGAATTGAGCGCGCCACCGGTGATTACATGGGGATGCTGGCTACCATCATCAACTCGCTCGCGCTCCAGGATGCCTTGGAAAAGCTAGGCGCACCGACCCGTGTGCAAAGCGCCATCGCCATGTCGCAAGTGGCTGAGCCGTTCATCCGCCGCCGCGCGGTGCGTCACCTCGAAAAAGGACGAGTCGTCATTTTTGGCGGCGGCACGGGTAATCCCTATTTTTCCACCGACACCGCCGCCGCCCTGCGCGCCAACGAAATCGGGGCGGAAGTCATTCTCAAAGCCACCAAAGTGGACGGCATCTACGACTGCGACCCCAAGAAAAACCCCAAAGCCGTCCGTTACGAGAAGATTTCCTATCTTCAAGCCCTCCAGCAGCAGTTGAAAGTGATGGACTCCACCGCCTTTTCCCTCTGCATGGACAACAAAATGCCGATCATTGTTTTTGACTTTTTCAAACCCCACAACTTGAAGCGCGTCGTGATGGGAGAAAAGATCGGCACCTTGGTGACGAGCTGAGCCGGCGCGGTTCAAAATCATTCGCGATTTGTGCCTGAATTGCCTGAAGTCGAAGTACTTGTGCGTCATCTTCGGCGGACGCTGCCCGGAAAAATCGTCCGGAGTGTTCAGGTCAATCGTGCCAAAAGCCTGCGCCCGACCTCCGGGCGGCAATTTCGGCTCCGCCTGACTGGTGCCAGATTCACGGCGATTTCGCGGCGCGGCAAATACATGATCTTCGAGCTGCGATCCCGTTCGGGTGGCGAGACTGTGAGGTTGCTTGGCCACTTGGGGATGACCGGCCGGATGTTTTTGGCGCTGAAAAAAGCGCGGATTCCCAAACATGCCGCCGTGGTTTTTGATTTGGGCCGGACGAATTTTGTCTTTGAAGATACGCGCTATTTCGGCCGGCTGAGCCTCGATTTGTCGGCGGTCGAAAAATTGGGTCCCGAGCCGTTAGAGGACGATTTCACCCCGGAAGCCTTCGCCAAGGAACTCAAACGGTCGCGCCAGGCCATAAAGGTGAAATTACTGGATCAGTCGGTTGTGGCAGGTGTTGGTAATATTTATGCGAGTGAAGCGCTGTTTCGCGCCCGAATATCCCCGAAAAAAGCGGCCAACCAGCTGAAGCAGCAGCGAATCAAAGCGCTTCGCGGGGCGATCCGCGAGGTTTTGACCGAGGCGATTGAGTTTGGCAGCACGGTACCGGTGAATTTTGACGGAGCCAAATCGGACGGCCTTTTTTACTTCGGACGCGCGCCCGGCGCGCCGGATTATTACGAGGAACGGCTGCGGGTGTATGATCGTGCGGGGAAACCATGTCCGGAGTGCGGGACGCCGATACGCCGGATCGTGCAGGCTGCTCGCAGCACTTTTTTCTGCCCGACCTGCCAAAAAGTTTGACGATTGAAATTGGCTCCCTTGCCCATTCCATAGAAAGAACTTTCAAAATCACTATCTCACTTGGGGTTTCGAAACGAGGGAAACCTTATGGTTTATGGGTGAAGTAAGGGCTTCATTTTTTGCGCCATGCCGCGCCCAATACGAAAATTATGAGCAGAGTTGGAAGGAGCTTGTAAAAAAGAGCGAGGAGGACGAGACCGCTGGTAAACCTTCCGGTACCCCATTTAGGATCGGAAATGGAAATTTCCTGACTAAAAACTGTGCGGCCGACGACCGTCAATGTGTATTAAAACAGGGCGAATTTGGATTGCCCTTGTATCATTTCCCGCCTTTGCTCGCCACTCGTTAATGGGCCGCCACGCTATTGCCGCACGCTGGCACGCAAAATGCGTGAGGGTAGCGCCAAGTATGCGGTTGACTGATTGAACATGCGCTAACTTGGAGTTTTAAATATGAAAAATTCAAGCACTCCGAATCCGGAAGATTCGAACGGATCACCCACTCCACCAAACTCAAGCTTTTCCCCGTGGCAACGACTGGCCGGGAAACGTATTTCCTACCTGACCCTCCCATTGCTCATAATGGCGACGGTGACGGAGTTCGTCATTTTGGCGACCGGCTGGAAATACCAGCAGGTCGTCTGCGTGCCAAAGGGCATGGCGGTTCTCTTTTTTGGCATCGGCCCGATTGGCGCGACCATCCTCGCAGTTGAGTTGCTCAAGCTGCCCCTGGCCATCTGGACCGCCTCGCGCCGTGGTCTGCAAAAGGCCTTGATGATAATGATCGGGTTACCGCTGATTTGCTTGCTGACGTTCCAACTGGTCAAAGACATGGCGGTCTATGAAATGGGCGTAGCCCTGGCCCCGGCCAGCCAGTTTCTGGAACAGGCGATGACGCAGGAAGCCAAAATCGCTCAACTCAAAGGCGAGTTGGACGGCATTGACGGGAAGAAGGTCGCCCGCAATGGCAATCGGGCCGACCTGGACGCGCGTAAGGCCAGGGCCGAGGCCGATTTTCAGGATGCGCTCAAGCGCAATCAAGCCGCGCATGACGACGCCGTTAGCCTGACGGATTACCAGAAGTCACAGTTGGCCGAGGTGACAGACCGCGAGACCACCATGATCAGGCAGTTTGATGCGGACGCGGTGGAACTGACCAAGACTATCGCCGATCTGAACGCCCGCCGCCAAGTCGAGTTGGGTCCTGCCACCGCATGGAATGCCGAAGAGGCCCGGATTAACAACGCCTACAAGGCGAAGATGGCCGATTACACGAACAAAAAGAACGCTTACGAAGCCGCCAAGACGGCATACGACAACGCCAACTTCATCGAGCACGCGTTGATGAGCAAACCCGTTGATCCCGGAGTTCCGCCCGTGCGCGAAGAGAACACGATTCTCAAGCCAACCGCGGTAACGGTCATTGAAAATCAAATCAAGGACAAGGAAGCCGAGCTGCTGGCTGTCAATACCCAGCGCCGCAGCCGGGTCGCCCAGGTGGAAAATGATGCTGACGCGCTGCGCGCGGAATTTGACCACCGCTCCACCACCAAGCGCGAAGAAACCGATCGTAAACATGATGAATTGCTGGCTGCCTATGCCGCGCAGACCGCCCAGTTCGCTGCCGAGGAAAGGCAGATTGATCAGAATTTCGACACGACCGCCTCGACGGCGGACGGGATTCGCGCCCAATTGGCTGACTGCCAGAAACAGGCGGAAGGGATTTACGAAGCACGCGAGGCCGCAATCAAGAATACCCAGGTGTTCCGTATCGCCACCACGGTGGAAATCATCCGTGGCTTGCTGATGGGCCAGCACCCCGTCTCCATCAAAGCCACCGCCAAAGAACGCGGCGATTTATACACGGACCAGATCAGCATGGTGCGCATCTGGGTTTATCCGGTGCTGGCTTTCATCGTCGCCTTCCTGCCCACGCTGTTGGTGGAAATCGGTTTCTCCACCATTTTTCATCCAGAGAATGAACGTCCGAAATATCGCCTGGGTTTCTTTGGCCGCCGGCTGCATGAACTTTACATTCGTGCCGGCCGCCAAAAGATGGCGCGCGCGATACGCCTCGCCAACCACACGGCGTATGAAATCAACGTTCGCGACCTGGCATTGGCCGAAAAAGAAGGGCAGTTGCAGCGGCAGGAAGCGGCGCACATGGAACAATTGGTGCAGCAGGCCAATGACTACGTCGCGAAGGCAAAATTTTCCCGGGATGAATGGGTGGCCAAGCTCGCCAGCATGGCGGATTCACTCAACAGCATGGTGCAGGAGAAAGATGCCCTGCGTGATCTTCAGAAGTCGGAGGTCGACCGCCAGATCCAGATGCGCCAGAATGCCTGGCAGGATCGACTGTCCCAGATACGTGAAGAGTTGGACAACCAGCGCACGGCTGCCGAGAAGGAGCGCACTGCCTTGATGCAGGAGCATCACAAGAAATTGATGGAAGTCACCGAAGACGCCAAGAATCAGGTCATCCAGGCCCGCCGCCAGGTTGCGGATGCGGAGATGGCCGCAGTGGAATCCACCGCCAAGCTGACGCACGATTTTAAGGAAGCAGTGCATGCCCGGGACGTGGCGGAGGCGGAATTGCAAAAGCAATCCGAATTCTTTTCCGTCAAATCGTCGCAAGCCAAGGAAGACGCCGCCCGTGAGATCGAGAAGGCTGTCCGCCTGGAAAAACACCGTTTCGAACGCCAGCAACTTGAGTTCAACAAGACATTGCGCCAGCGCGAAGAAGACTTTGACCACCAATTAAAGCAGCGGGAACAGGAGTTGACCATCGGATTTGAAGCGCGTCAGGCGGCGGAACAGGACCGGATGGAACAGGAAAGCCGCCTCCGCCAGGTTGAACTTGATCGCCAGCTCGCGGCCCGCGTCCAGGAGCTCGACGCCCGCTGGAAACAAGACATCGCGCAGCGTGAAGAGGCTGCCCAGAATCGGCTAAAACAACGCGAACAGCAGTTGCAATCGCTCGCCGAGGCGCGCCTAAGCGAAGTGCAAAGACAGTCCGAACAGGAATCGCACCTTCAGGAGCTGGAATTGCAACGGCAGCTTGAAAACCAGTCGCGCGAAGCCGACACGCGATTGAAGCAGGAATTGCAGCAAAAGGAACTCGCTTTCGCGACCAAGCTCAAACAACGCGAACAAGAACTCATCGCCAAAGCCGACGCCCGGGAGACCGAACTGCGAACTCAGCTGGCCTCGGATTTGCGGGCGCGTCGGGAAGAATGGGAAAGAGAGGCCGAAGCACGCATCCGGGCCGGCGAAACCCGCTTGCAGCAGGAGGCGCAGCAGAAGGATGAAGCCGCCCAAGCCAAGGCCAGGCAGCGCGAACAGGATTTGGTCGCCCAGTTGACCTCACAATCGGAAGCGCGACACCTCGCCGTACTGGCGAAGTGGGAAGCGGAGTCTGAAAAGAAAACACGGGCCGCCACCGAACCGCTTAAGGAAATGCTGGTCCGCGCCGAGAAAGAGCGCGACGAAGCCCGGCAGGATGCCTCTGAAGGCAGGCGCCAGTTACAGAACTTGGAGAAAAAATTGGCGGAAGCATCGACGTTCCTCAATGGCTGGGGAAACGGCAAAGTCCTGGCTGGCGCGGGTTGATAAAATTGCGAAATTGAACTTGGGAAACCACGGATTATTTTCCGTGGTTTCCCCTTTTTCGCGCATGAATGCCCGGAATCTTCGTCTGAACGACGAACATTTCGCTGCATTGCTGTGCAGCACCCATGCTTGCGCCCAACGCTCGCACATAAGCCGTGATGCCCGCCAGCTGACGACACATCGCCCCCTGTATCGGAGAAAACCGAGGATGGACCGGGGAAAAGGACTCGAAAAATGGTTGTAAACCGGTGGAGTAGGAAGACAATAACGAAAAAGGCGCACGACCAGCGTGGGCTAGAGACCATATGGGAAATCCCGATTCAAATGATGAAACGCATTGTTCAATGTCTTCTGGCGGGGACGGCCCTGGCCGCAAGCCCGCTTCATGCCCAGTATCAACCGTTGCCGGGCGAAGGCCCCTCCGCCGACGCGGCCCTCACTCCCGAGATGCTGAAAACACTGGAAGCGTCAGTCCCGTTGACGCCGTCGCTGCGGGCCATCCGGGACGCGTTGGCGGACAACAGCGTTCATTCGCTGGCAATCAACCCCGATGTGGAGGCCGACACCGATAACCTCTTTACCAAGGAGATCGCGGAGCCCGGCTCGATTGCCGACCAGAAACAATCCGGGCGTTGCTGGCTGTTTGCCGGCCTCAACGCGTTGCGACCGGGCGTGATTGCCAAACAAAAGATGAAGGATTTCATGCTGTCGCAGGCTTATGAGCAGTTTTATGAGGAGCTGGAGTCGGCAAACCGCTCCCTCGAGCTGGCCATTGCCCTGCGCCAGGAACCGATTCACAGCCGGCGCCTGGACGTCTTCCTCCAGAATCTGATCAGCGACGGCGGGAATTGGAATTATGTCCGGGCCTTGATCCAGAAATACGGGGCCGTGCCGGAATCGATCATGCCGGATGACTATGCTGCCTCGCATTCAGGCGAAATGGGCCGGCTGCTGGCGGCCCGCCTGCACAAGGCGGTGGTGGAGATTCGCCAGGCGTCCCACGATGGCGCCGGCCCGGCTGAATTTCACCAGTTAAAAATGGCGGCGCTGCAGGACGTGTACAAGATTCTCGAGCTATGCCTGGGCAAACCGCCGGAGACCTTTGCGTGGCGGTTCAAAACCAAGGATGACAAAGTCAGTCCTTTGGAAACGTACACGCCCCAATCCTTCCGCCGGAAATTCCTGGACGAAGACCTGAACCGCTACGTGAGCTTTGCCAACTACCCGGGCCAGCCAATGCACGCACATCTCGAATGGGCCTGGGAACGAAACATGGCCGACCAGCCGGACCTGGAAGCCGTCAATATCGATATGAAGGAAATGACGGAGATGACGCTCCAATCGGTGCTGGCGGACCAACCAGTGTGGTTTGCGGCTGAATCTTCAGCGGAAGTTGATAAGAAAAAAGGGCTCTGGCTCCAGGACATCGAGGACAAATCAGATTTGTTTGGCATTGATTTCTCCATGAGCAAGGCGGACACACTCGCGTATGATAATGGCTCCCCGGACCACGCCATGGTGATCACAGGAGTGGATGTTCACGACGGCATGCCCGTCAAATGGAAGATCGAGAATTCATGGGGAAAAAAGGCGGGCGACGACGGATGGTTCATCATCGACCAAAATTGGTTTGATCGGCACGTCTATCAAGTCATGATCGATCGCCGCTTCGTCCCACCGGCCCTGCTGGCCTTGACCAGCCAAAAGCCGGTTTTGCTGCCGCCTTGGGACCCGTTCACCGATTGGGGAAATGACAAAGATCGAGCGGCTCAGTGAGGCAGGCTGTCCTGGGGGAATGGCAAATTAATCCTGTTTCAGAGCCGCTTATTCTAGGGTGTGTCTTCAAAATGATCGGGGATGCGTTTCTTGAGGAAAAGGCTGCCTGGCAAGGCGCGACGAGTCCGCCTCCGCTGAAGCTTTGGCGCGACGAGGGAGAATCCATTTATGGGGCTTAATGGCTCCAGTCCCGACTCGGAATCGGGACTCATCTGGAATCACACGGTTAATCCCAACGAGTTGGGACTCGACCATTTAAAATGGCTCCAGAGGTAGGGCTCGAACCTAAATACAAGGTGTTCTCGCCGCTACTCACTGTTGCCACGGGAGGTGTTTGTTGTGCATTCATTGCCCGTAGAATAACACACAATATCCAATACAGTCAAAGCTATTTATGATTCTGTGGGCAACTATCGGCAGAAAAGTCTGTGCAAAGTCTGTGCAACGTAGGGTGTGTGTGCAAATTGTGTGCAAGCCACATGTCTGGCTGAGATTTGTGCAAGCACTGTGCAAGGATTTTGGCCTGCCGTTGCGCGTGGCTGGCCTGTGGCGCGACCAGAACATCGCAGGGAAGGGCAGCACAGCAGCCGGGAGCGAAATCGCCCCTGAAATCGTTTTACGGCTGCCCGCCGCGCTGGTGCCGCAGCAGCGCCGCCTCGACTGACGGCCAGTGAAACAGGATGCGACGCCCGCCCAGACGCACGCAGGGAATTTTGCCGGACGTGCGCCAGTTGAACAATGTGCGGCGGCTGATAGGCAATTTCGCCAACAGTTGCTTTTGGTCAATGAAATTTGATTCGCCGCTCACACCGTTCCCCGATGCGTCCAAACTGGCTGACGGGGTTCGGCTGGAGTTCCGAAAATCATCTTGCTCGATGTTCATAATCCTCTCGCTAGTTCATTCGGAAGAAAATTTACAGCAGCCAGGGCGAGAACAGGTGTATCACAAACACCGGGTGTCAGGGGCAAGGAACACGCCCACCCAACACGGAAAGTGTCCAGTCGCACCCGAAAAGCGATCCTATCGGCCCCGGTTGAAATTGCCGCACGATGGCTTTCGCATGGCATGAACCTACCGGTTTTGGAGGGGGGCACGCCCTACCCCTCGTCAAGTCGAGGTTTTTGTGTCCGCAAGACAGTCGCAGCAGATTCGCAAAATGTCCGCTCTATTCGCCGGAATTGTGGACATGGCCACGCTCAGTCCACAGACATGAGTTGGCCGCACACAGGCCACAGACATGATTCGTCCACGTTCACGAATAGGCCGCGATCATGTTCAATCCGCGCAATGGCAACGTCCGTAATTTGTCCGCGTCCATAGCCAATCCTCAAACACTATCTGGCCGCACACTGATCAGAAACACGATTTGCCCACATTCAAGAACAATCCGTGATCCTGTTCAGTCCGAGCAATTGCAGTGTCCGTGACCTGCCGGAGTCTCGCGAGGATTTGCTTGATATGCTGACCAAGAAAAGGGGATCGGAATTTGCAGACTGTATGGTGTCGCACTTTGGCAAGCTTGCAAAACTGATTTCCCAGATTGATGACGTATTCAAAATCAAAAAAAAGCGCGGCGCGTAAATGGGCGCGGATAATCCGTAGCCAGTCCGCAGTCGCGTGGTGTCTTGTGCGCGAATCAGAGGCGTGATGGTGTGTCGCCGGTCGTCGCGTCAATCTCTTGCTCGCCTCATCCGGCTGCGCTCCAGATTGCACCCGCCGCCCGGCTCCGGGAATTTTGCCTCTATGATTCTGCGCACGGGGAATTGCTTGACGAAGATGATAGACAGGCGGGGACGAGGCATAATGGCCGAAAACATGTATGCCCCACCCCCATTTCGATTTACATTGCCTCGCGGGCATTTTGGCCCGCCTATTAGCGAAACACGAAGGTCATTTCCAAAAATGATTTCTGGCCGGTAAAAACTTTCTTGAGGCGATGGTCAAGTTATTGGTTTGAATTGCCGAGCCAAGAACGGTAAGCCGAGGCAAAATAGAGCGATTGCCATCAATACCCACATAATTGTGCCGGGTTGCATGGAGATTTGGTTAATAAACGCCGCGCCAAGGGCCGTTCCAAGTGCTGCACCGGGTGAATTGTCCCCGTCATTTCCCGCGTCACTCATGGCTTTGGCCTTGATTGCACCGATGGCAATGTGCGCGCCGATTGAAAATAGAATTGGAAATTGTAAAGCCAGAACCAACCATACGATATTCAAGACTGAAAAAGTCTTGTTGAAAGCGAAGGACAACACTCCCCAGACGATT
>Ga0207029_10211_pt1 | contig 15386 bp, 12 predicted proteins | sample Alteio_BWMinCont_39_FD_153282 | JGI IMG/M metagenome (GOLD analysis project Ga0207029, IMG submission 153282) | Enriched cells from forest soil in Barre Woods Harvard Forest LTER site, Petersham, Massachusetts, United States -... | ecosystem: Environmental > Terrestrial > Soil > Temperate forest >...
ACGGAAACCGGTTCATCACTGCGTGCCAATAAACTGCGCATCGTGGACGAACTGCTGGTCTCCACCCCGCGATTGATTGCCAATCAAACGGCCTGGAAAGATGGCTGGAAACGAAAGAAAATTGAAACCATGGCGATGTTGTTGAAGGGCGCGTTGGAAGCCGAAACCAAGGTGGGGCTGAAGATGAACATCGCGGAAAAAAATCTCCAAAAATTGCTGATGGAATTGCCCGCTTTGCGCAATCCAACGATTTCCAGCCTGAGCCTGAAGGGCTGGGTGGCGGTTGAAACCATCATCGACGAGCACATCGTCCGCGAATTAATCCCCCAACTCAAAGCCGCTGGCGCCGAGGGTATTATCGAGTATCCCCTGAATAAAGTGGTTTATTGAGCTTTTCGCCGGGTCCCGTCTTTTCCCGGCGATAAAGGTTGCATTCCGTTGGAAACCTGTCAGGATGTTAAAGTCTGATAGATAGATCGCTTGTCTCTTTCAAGGCATGGTAAATCTTCAAGTGAACTCGTTTCAGTGATGATTTGAAATCCGGCTAACGGAAACAGTCTGGTAAAAGCAAAGTCCAGTCTAGGACATCAAAACATCACATGAGTAATAAATTATTTGTCGGGAATCTTTCCTTCGACACCACTGAAAATGACCTTCACGACGCGTTCGCTGCGTTCGGCACGGTTTCGGAAGCGAACCTGATGATGGATCGCATGACCAATCGTCCCCGGGGATTCGCCTTTGTCACCATGAGTTCCAGCGAAGAGGCCCAGAAAGCGATTGAGGGTTTGAACGGACACCAATTAAGTGGCCGCGCCCTCACGGTGAATGTGGCCCGCCCGCGCGAAGAGCGTTCCGGCGGCGGCGGCGGTGGTCGTCGCGAATTCTCCGGTGGCAGCGGCGGCGGCGGACGCAACCGTTACTGATCGGACCGCGAGTTAAACTTCAAAACCGGCGGGGTTCGGGTGAACCGGACTCCGCCTGTTTTATTATATCGACGGATTATTATTTGATGAAAGAGCATATCGAAATTGAGGGCTGCGTAAAAACAGTGTTGCCCGGCACCATGTTCCGGGTGGAACTCGACAACAAGCACCTCGTGCTCGCCACCATCTGTGGCAAGATGCGCAAACGCTGGGTGCGCCTGACGGTTGGGGACCGCGTAAAAATGGAAATGTCGCCTTACGATTTGGACAAAGCCCGGATCACCTGGCGGTTACGATGATTCCGTCTTTCTAAATGACCGCCGCCACCGGGCAATTCCAAAGTTCATCACCCGGGGCCACTTTTTATTGGAGTCTAGAGCTAAATCGACAATGAATCCCCGGAAAACGCTCCACGCCCAGTCCAAGCCTTACGCCAAAGACCATCCGCTCAGAAGCTGGTGGTTCATCATATCCACTACTGTTTTGCTCCTTGCTGCCACGGCGGCCACCTTGCCGGTCTTGCCGATGGCAGGGAAAATTCCGCTGGCCATCCGGTTGCTTGCCAGTGCGTTGGCAGGCTTGCTCAGCCTGCGCTTGTTCGTGATTTATCACGATCAACAGCACCACGCCATCCTCGCAAAGTCAAAAGCGGCCGAGCTTTTCATGGCGATTTTTGGCATCTGGGCTTTGAGTCCAAGCAGCATTTGGCGCAGTTCCCATGACCACCATCACGCCCATAATTCCCGGTTGCGGGGTTCCAACATCGGGTCTTATCCGATCATGACGCGGGACCAATTCCAAAAATCCGACGGCTGGACGCGTTTCAATTATCTGTTTTCCCGGCATCCGCTCACCATTCTGTTCGGTTACTTTACCGTGTTTCTGGTCGGAATGGTCGTCAACCCCTTCCTGACCGATACCCGCAAACACTTTGATTGTCTGATCGCGTTATTGGCTCATCTGGCGCTCGCCGCGCTGCTGGCAGTGTGCTTTGGATGGCAAACGATGGTCCTGGCGCTGGTTTTGCCAAGGTTCATTGCCACGGCGATGGGCAGTTATCTTTTTTACGCGCAACACAATTTTCCCGGCGTATCCTTCAAAGACAAAGCCGGGTGGACTTTTGAGAAAGCGGCCATGGAGTCTTCCAGCCATCTCAAGACCGGGCCGATCATGGGCTATTTCACCGCGAATATCGGTTACCATCACATTCACCATCTCAACCATCGCATTCCATTTTACCGGTTACCGGAGATTTACCGCAAATTTCCTGAACTACAAAAAGCCAAAACCACCTCGCTCCATCCGCTGGAGGTGTTCCGCTGCCTTCGCCTGAAGGTTTGGTGCGTTGAGTCCCAACGAATGGTCGGCGTCCGGGGGCTTTAAGCCTCATCCGAGGCATCAGCGGACTTTGGTCGGAACCTGATACCCCCTGTTCGGACTTTCCGTCGGACGACGCATCCGTTAAATTTCCATGTGGTATATGAAAGAGGAAAGTAACAAACATTCTGCCCGATTGCTGACTCCACTGGAGGAAAACTTTGGGCTAAACCCGAAAATCGCGCTCGCCGTGGTCTTGTGCAGCGCCGTGCTTTTGGCGTCGACGGTTTTTTGGTTCTTTTATTCCGCGCCGCCCACCACGATCACGATTACCAGCGGTCCGGAAGGCAGTTCCTTCGAGACCAACGCGATCCAGTACGCCAAAATTCTTGCCCGCAACGGGGTCACGCTGAAAATTCTACCTTCCGAGGGTTCAACCGAGAATCTCGAACGGCTGAATGACCGCTCAACGAAGGTGGACGTGGGTTTCGTCCTCGTCGGACCAGCCAGCGATAATACGAATGGCAACTTGATGTCGCTGGGCAGCATCTCTTATCAGCCCCTCTTAATCTTTTATCGCTCCGAAGCTCCGATAAGCCTGCTCTCGGAAATGAAAGGAAAACGGCTGGCGATTGGAGCGGAGGGCAGCGGCGCCCGGTCGCTTGCCCTCGCCTTGCTTGCATTGAATGGCATCGGGACCAATGACGCGACCAACTTGCTGGACCTGGACGCCACTGCGGCAGCAAATGGCTTGCTCGACGGCACCGTGGACGCGGTGTTTTTGATGGGGGATTCGGCATCGCCACAAATCATGAAACGACTGCTGCTTACTCCCGACATCCGGCTATTCAATTTTGCCCAAGCCGACGGGTATACGCGCCGCATTGCTTATCTCAACAAACTTGAAATTCCCATGGGCTCCATCGACTTTGGCAAGAATATTCCGCCCCAGGACGTGTATTTAGTCGGCCCGACGGTGGAACTCCTCGCCCGTCCTGATCTGCATCCCGCCTTGTCCGATCTGCTGTTGGAGGCGGCCCAAGAAGTTCACGGCGGAGCCAAACTACTTCAGCGCAAAGGTGAATTTCCCGCGCCGCTGGCTTACAACTTTCGCATCAGCCCGGACGCCAACCGCTTTTACAAGTCCGGCAAAAAAATTCTCTACCGCTCGCTGCCGTTCTGGCTTGCCAGTCTGGTAAACCGTGTATTGGTCTCCTTCGTCCCTCTCATCGTGGTGGCGGTGCCACTGGTGCGCTCGATACCCGCCCTTTACAAATGGCGGATCCGGCTTTTGATATTTCGCCGTTATCGGGCGCTGCTCTCGCTCGAACGCGAATCACTTACACCGATGGCTGCGGAACAGCGTTCGCGCATGCTTCACCGGCTGGACGAGATTGAGCAAGCGGTCAACAAAATGCGGGTGCCGGCGTCGTTTGCCGATCAATTTTATTCCCTTCGCGGGCACATCGATTTTGTCCGTGCGCGGCTGGGGGTGGGGGATGCATCCCCGGCGGCCAAGGAGGCTGGACATTAATTAATAAACTTGAAAGCTGAAGCAACAAAGCCACCCGCGGATTTAGCCGCGCAACTCAAACAGGCCTCAGACATCCTGGAAAGAGTTGTCAGGGATCGGGCGTTATTGGCCCAGCTTTCAGTGGAGGAACGCACCCGGCTGTTGAAACTCGCGGGTGAGGTATACTGCCCGGAAGTCGATGAACGCCGCCGCCTGGTAAAAGCCAAGGTTCGCCGCCGGAAGGCCGAAAAAATCCAGCGCGACCAATCCAAACTGAATCAGACGGGCATCCGGAAATTGCGGCAGGAAAAGGTTTTCCTGACGCCCAATGTGTTTCCGCCCAAGGATTTTTCCCAGCAAGAGATCAAGGAGGATCCTGAATTCCGGGAGGTGTTGGAGCCGCAAAATTGCTACATTTGCAAACAGGACTATTCCCAAATCCACCATTTTTACGACCAACTGTGCCCGACTTGCGCGGAATTAAATTTTTTCAAGCGGACCGAGACTGCGGATTTGCGGGGTCGGGTGGCCCTGCTGACTGGCGGCCGGGTCAAAATTGGATATCAAGCTGGCATCAAATTGCTGCGCGCCGGGGCCGGACTCATTGTTGTCACACGTTTCCCCCGCGACGCCGCTGTGCGTTATGCCCAGGAACCGGATTTTGGCGACTGGGGCGGCCGGCTGGAAATTTTCGGCCTCGATCTTCGGCACACACCGAGTGTCGAGGCGTTTTGCCGCCATCTGCTGGGCACCCGGTCCCGTCTGGATTTCATTGTCAACAACGCCTGCCAGACCGTGCGCCGACCGCCGGATTTTTACCAGCATATGATGGAGCGCGAGCACGGGGCGTTGCAGGACCTTCCAGCACCGGTGCGTCCTTTGCTCGGGGCTTACGAGGGGTTGCGTGGTTACCATATCCTGCCCGAGGCGGGCGACGGCAATGAAGATCCGCCGGTTTCCCTGCGCAATATCTCTTCCCTTGCAGGGATTACGCACGCGGCCGCTTTGTCCCAATTGCCCATGCTGCCGGAGGAAATTGCCGCTCAAAAGGGATTGTTCCCCGAAGGCCGGCTCGACCAGGATTTGCAGCAGTTGGATTTGCGCGAGCGAAATTCCTGGCGTTTGTTGATGGCGGAAGTTCCGTCCGTGGAATTATTGGAGGTCCAGCTCGTCAATGCCATTGCGCCCTTCATCATCAACGCGCGCTTAAAGCCCCTGATGCTGCGCACCCCGGAACGGGACAAACACATCGTGAACGTCTCGGCTGTGGAAGGACAATTTTATCGTAAATTCAAGACCACCCGCCATCCCCATACGAACATGGCGAAGGCGGCCTTGAACATGATGACGCGCACCTCAGCGGCAGACTACCAGGCGGATGGCATCCACATGAACGCGGTCGACACCGGCTGGGTCACGGATGAAGACCCCGTGCACATCGCGGCGCGCAAGCAGGCTGAGCATCGTTTTCACCCCCCGCTGGACATCGTGGATGGCGCGGCGAGAATCGTTGACCCGATCATCGCCGGCTTCAATACCGGCAAACACATTTGGGGCAAATTCCTCAAGGATTATCGCGAGACGGATTGGTAAGCGATGCGGCGATTTTGCTTAACATTTCCGGGCAATCTGGTGGCCAGCTTCAAATGGCCAATGATCATAGGACACCTGCTCGCTGCGGGCCTCACTGCCTGCCTTGTCCTGTCCGGCTTTGACTGGCGGTATTTTTCCGCGACGAGGCACCCTGCCCTGCTTTCCTGGGCATTTACCGCGGCGCCCATCGGCGGATTGATCCCGCTTGTGCTGCCTCTCTCCCTGTTCATCGTTGGGATCTTGTGCAAATCACCAATAACGACCATGGCCGGCTGGGCGATCGGCCAGGCCGAGTTAATCGGTTCCATCGTTTCCTCCGCGTACAAGGCGTTTACCGGACGCGTTCACCCGCCACTCCCAATGTGGACGGACGCCGGGCCGGACTTGAGTCATGATTTCCGGTTTGGTTTTCTTCGCGGCGGGGTTTTCTGGGGCTGGCCATCGTCGCATACCACCATTGCATTTGCCATGGCCTTCACGGTGTTCACCCTGTTTCCCCGGCGCCGGTGTCTCGGACTATTGGCCATCGGTTATGCACTTTATATCGGCATCGGCGTATCCTTGACCATCCACTGGTTTTCAGATTTTGTGGCGGGAATGATTATCGGGACGATGATCGGCTTCGCCGTCGGAAAAAGTTTTTTACCGCCGCCGCGATGATGAATCGGTCCAGGGCTAAAGCCGCCCGTTTCCCTCATGAAAACTGGTCAACTTTAAGGGGCGGGAGCGCCTGCTTCTGAATCAGCCAGCCAAACCGTCATTTCACCTTTGCCGCGATTAGCCCAGGCAAAATAGGGGATCGCCTCGAAGTCCTGCTGCGTTTTGACGCTTGAACCATCCGACGCGCGGGAAATACTGACCGCCTTGCCCTTCAGGATTTCCACCCCGTTTAGCAGCGCCGGTTCAAAATCTGCCGTCAGGGCCTGGCCGTTCGGTAAATTCAAATTACGAACTTTGCCGCTCGGATTGTCCGGCCATTCGGCACAAAACACAATCGGGCCACGCTCCAAGGCAACCCGGCCGATGTCCGCTTTTACCTTGGAATTGGCCATCACCCGCCGCGCTGGCATGGGCAGATCCAAATCGACGACATCACCACTTTTCCAAGTGCGCTCCAGGATCGCATATCCATGACTCAATTTGATCGCCACAGGCTCGCCATTGACTTTCAGCGTGACCGGATCGTTGGTCAGGTTGTCGGCAAAATAATAAAGGTCACTTGGAACGACCTCGCCGCGAGCCCAGCCGGGAATCCGGATTGCCATCGTGAACTTTGACTTCTTTTCAAGTGTGGCGGTGATTTTAATCGCGCCGTTCCAGGGATATGTCGTCGCCTGCGTCAACGTCAGCTTGCGGCCGTCTGCCAGCGTGAGGTCAGCGGTGCCGGCGGCAAACAGGTTGACGTATACCTTCCCGCCTTGTTGCGCATAAAAGTACCCCGGTAGTGACGGAAGGAAACGCGTGATATTACCAGGACAGCACGCACAGCCAAACCAGGGGCTGCGCGCATAATCGCCGGTGGATTCCAGCGGGTTTGGATAGAAAAATGTTGTGCCCGAAAGCGAAACACCGGCCAGCAATCCGTTGTAAAGTGTTCGTTCCAGCACATCCACGTACTTGGCGTCTCCGTGCAGCAGAAAAAGTCGCTGATTCCAAAATACATTCGCCACGGCGGCGCAGGTTTCATTATAAGCGGTCAGGTTGGGCAACTCATAATTGTCCCCGAAGGCTTCGCCATTCGGGCGCGCGCCAATCCCGCCGGTGATGTAAATCTTTTTACCAACGCAATTTTCCCAGATCCGGTCGATGGCCTGAACATAGTCCTCGTCCCCGGTAAGGGCGGCCACATCCGCCATCCCGCTGTACAAATATCCGGCGCGCACGGCATGCCCGATCGCCTCAGTCTGATCCACGGGCGGAATCCGGGACTGATGGTAATCATCGCCCCCGGGGAGGCTGCCCCGCACGTCGAGAAAATATTTGGCCAGCTCAAGGTATCGCTCGTTCCCCGTCAGGCGGTAAAGTTTGGCGAGACCCATTTCGACAATTTCGTGCCCCGGCCAGACATGAAGTTGGTTGGTTCCCGGCCCGAAGGTGGTGACCAGTAAATCCGCCGCTTTGAGTGCCACATTCAACAGATTTGTTTCACCGGTCGCCTGGTAATTCGCGGCGGCAGCCTCAAACAAATGACCCGCATTATACAATTCATGGCTCAATTCTTCCTCGTTCACCCAGCGTTGCTTGCCCGACCAGGGGTGCGGATGCTCCGGATCAATCGTGCGGGTGGTGTATAAGTAGCCATCCGGCTCTTGCGCCGAGGCAATGAGGGAAACAAGATAATCCAGGTAGGAGGACATTTGGGGATTTGATTGCACCGATAATGAATAGGATGCGCCCTCCAACACCTTATACGGGTCGGTGTCATCAAACGGAAAACCAGGCGGCTTGCGGTTGGAAATGTTTTCGCCCCGCAAAACGGCCGCGGCCCGTTCAAAATTGTCCATTCGCCCGGACGCTTCGCATTTTGCAAAGGCATAGGGAATCGTCGTAATCCGATTCGTCTCCAATCTCGGCGCCCAGAAAGTATCGTCCAGATGAACGGCGGTGAACGGCACTGGTCGGAAGGGATAATCGTGCTGAGCGACATCCGCCAAGGCAGACTGAGGCACCGCCACGGCAAGCAGGAGCAAGCCGGCAAAAAAGCCGCAAAAGCCCGGGGTGTGTTTCATTTTATCTATTTAGCTTTCCCGACGCTCGCTGTCGATGTCATTCTCAACAAAACCTCCTCCGTATTGCGATCGTCGCGACGCGAGCGCAGTTTCGGCTTTTACCGTTTAGACGCGATGGTTAAAGTGGATCCATGCTTTCTGACTCCATTCGCCGCATGCCGCGGCCGGCGGACATTGTGCGCCTGACCACTGACGAGCTGCGGGAAACGTTCCTGCTAACAGACCTTTTCGTGCCGGGTCAATTGTGCGGTCATTTTACCGACTTGGATCGACTCGTGGTGGGCGGCGTAACTCCAACCGGCCAACCCATCGTCCTGCCAAACCATAAGCAGACCGGACGCGCATTCTTCCTTGCGCGCCGCGAATTCGGGGCCATCAACATCGGCGGCCCGGGAAAAGTTGTCGCGGATGGCAAAATCTTTGCCCTCGAAAAACTGGATTGCGTTTATTTGCCGATGGGCACTCGCGACGTGGCGTTTTCAAGTGATGACGCCAGCCATCCGGCCAAGTTTTACTTTCTGAGCTGTCCGGCCCATGCCGCCCATCCCGCAGCGATGATGAAATCGAAGGACGCCGCGTCCGTCGCCCTGGGCACAGTCGCCGCGGCCAATCAACGAACCATTTACAAGTTCATTCATCAGGGCGGCATCCAAAGCTGCCAACTGGTGATGGGTTTCACCGCGCTGGAAACCGGCAGTGTCTGGAACTCGTTTCCGCCACACACCCATTGGCGGCGCACGGAAATTTATTTCTATTTTGATCTCAACGAAAATATTGTGACCCATTTTCTGGGTGAACCGGGAGCGACCCGGCACTTGTTTTTGCATAACGAGCAGGTGGCCCTCTCGCCCAACTGGTCCATTCATTGCGGATGCGGCACCGGCAATTACAAATTTATCTGGGGCATGGCTGGCGAGAATCAGGTGTTTGACGATATGGACCCGGTGAAGCCCTTGGATTTGCGATGAGCAGACTTCAAAACAAAGTGGTGATTGTAACCGGTGCCAGCCGCGGCATCGGTCAGGCGATTGGCGTGGCGTTCGCCCGGGAAGGAGCGACGGTTGTCGGTGTCGCACGGAGCGATCTCGCCGACACCGAAGCAGCGGTCAAGGCGGCGGGCGGCAAGTTTATTGCCATCAATGCTGACCTGGGCCATGGCACTCAAAAAGGGGCAGGTGACCTGATGGCCCAGGTTTTGAGCCAAGCCGGTCTCGTGGACGTTCTAGTCAATAATGCGGGCATTATCCGACGGGCGCCGGCGGTGGATTTTTCCGAATCTGACTGGCAGGACGTTTTGCGTATCAATCTGAGCTCCCCTTTCTTTCTCTGCCAGGCGGCCGCCAAATGGTGGTTGACGGGCGGTCGTGAAAAATCGAGCCCGGATGCCCGGTTGAAAATCATCAACATCGCTTCACTGCTGTCCTACCAGGGAGGGATTACCGTGCCGGCCTATGCGGCCAGCAAACATGGGATCGTCGGCATCACGAAGGCGCTGTCAAATGAGTGGGCCAAGGAACGCATCAACGTCAACGCCATCGCTCCCGGTTACATCGCCACCGAAAACACGAAGGCGCTCCGCGAGGATGCCAACCGGAACCGTTCCATCCTCGAGCGTATTCCTGAGGGCCGCTGGGGTCAGCCGGAAGACATCGCGGGCGGCTGCCGCTTTCTCGCCTCATCGGATTCCGATTACCTCAACGGTTCCGTCATTAACATTGATGGCGGATGGCTGGGGCGCTGACGTCGCCCAACCAAGAACGACGCATGAGAATTCTAGTTTGCTGGATGGTTTTGGCGATAATGCCCGTGTTTCGAGGAATCGCCGGCGAGCCCGACCCAACACCGGCGGCTCTATTCAATGGCACAAACCTTGACGGCTGGGTTCAAATGAACGGCGGGCGCTTCACGGCGACAAATGGGATCATCCACCTAGAAGGCGGCCAGGGCTGGCTGCGCACGCAAAAGGAGTATGGGGATTTTATTTTGATCGCTGAGTGGCGTGGCATGAATACAAATTACAATAGCGGCGTTTTTATCCGCGCGCCGTTCACCGGCCAACCGTGGGCGCCGGATATCTGGCAAATCAATACCAAACAGACCGGTATTGGGGAACTGTTGGCCGGCTCGAAAAAAATCATCCGCTCCGTTACCAAGCCGATTCCCCCTGGTGAATGGGTGTCATTCCGGATTGAAGCCCGGGGAACTAACCTGACTCTCAGCGTGAATGAGGATCGGGTCTGGGAATTTCATGCCCTCAAACCTGCAACGGGGTACATTGGTTTACAAGCAGAGGGAAAACCGTTTGAATTCCGCAACTTGCAGATTTTGGATCTAAACGCTGACTCGCCGTAAAGCCAAAGTTATAACCACTTATGAATATCAACCTGTTTCGTTCCATCCTGCCGGGGATCGTATTGTTCTTGTTGCTCGATGGGGCTCCTTTGGTTACCCGTGCCCAGGCTGGCACGACGCCGGATTCCATCCTCGCCGCGATGCAGCGCGTCGCCGATTGGCAACTGGCGCACCCAGCAACCACCCCACCAACTGGGTGGGTGGCAGCCGCAGGCGACGCAGGATTCATGGCCCTGGCCGGCATTTCCAGCGGCCCCAAATATCGCGATGCCATGCTGGCCATGGCCGCCACAAACGATTGGGAACCGGGTCCGCGCAAATACGACGCGGACGACCAGTGCGTTGGCCAAACCTACGCCGAACTCTATCTGCGCTATCGCGATCCCGAAATGATTGAACCCATGCGCCGCCGTTTTGACGCCATTTTGGCGCAGCCTCCCCCGGCAACCAGCCTCGATTTTGCCCAAGGTAATGCGGCGCGGGACTTATGGTCGTGGTGCGACTCGCTCTTCATGGCTCCACCCGCTTGGGTCCGCCTTTATGCCGTGACCGACGACCAGCGCTATCTGGATTTTGCCGTCACCAATTGGTGGCGCACCGCGGATTATCTTTATGACCGGGACGAACACCTCTTTTATCGCGACAGCACCTATTTCAAAAAGACCGAGGCAAACGGACGCAAGGTTTTCTGGAGCCGCGGAAACGGCTGGGTGATGGCCGGGTTGGCCCGGACGCTGCAATATTTGCCCATGAACCATCCTGACCGTCCGCGTTTTGAAAAGGTGTTTCAGGAGATGGCCGGGAAAATTCTAACCTGTCAGCAACCCGACGGTCTTTGGCGTGCCAGCCTCCTCGATCCGGACAGTTATCCCTTACAAGAAACCAGCGGCTCCGCGTTCTTCACTTACGCGCTGGCCTGGGGTGTAAATCAAGGACTGCTCGATCCGGCCAAATATGGACCGGCGGTTCAAGGCGGGTGGGCCGCCCTGTTGACTTGCGTCGATCCTGATGGACGGCTCACGCACGTACAACCCGTGGGTAGCGACCCCAGACATTTTGATGCTGATGCTACTGCTCCATATGGCGTTGGCGGCTTTTTACTTGCCGGTAGCGAAGTTTACCGAATGACCGTGCTCGGAAAGAACGCTGAGGATGCCTCGGCCGTGAAACCGGCACTGAAAATCCGCAAGGTTAACATCACCAATCCCGCTTCATTTCGCCGGGATGAGGAAACCGTGGAGTTCACGTTGGGAAATGGCGGTGATGCCAGTGATGCCTTGGCGGCGACATTCGGAGGGTCACGGAACCTGGCCGTAATGGATGGCGTCTCCGCGCGGATTTTGGATTCCCAAGTTTACTCCGAGTCCACCAACGGACCCGCCAAATTACTTTTCCAAGCCGACCTTGCGCCCGGCGAGACGCGGTCTTATTACATTCTGGATGCGGCCGCCCTGGCCAGCATGCCACCGCCAATCATCAAGACCTTTGCCCGGGTGGTGCCGGAGCGCCATGATGATTTTGCCTGGGAAAGCGACCGCATTGCCCATCGCATTTTCGGCAAAGCTCTGGAGACCTGGCAGGCTGAGCCGCTCACCAGCAGCGGAGTCGACGTCTGGATCAAGCGCACCCGTAATCTGGTCGTCAATGACATGTACCGCACCATGAATTTGTTTAATACCAACGGAGTGTCGCAGGACGACTATCGCGTCGGCAAAACACGCGGATGTGGCGGACTGGGTGTTTGGCAGGATGGGCAGCTTTATGTTTCGAAAAACTGGCGGACGTACAACCTGATCACGACCGGTCCGATCCGCTCGGAGTTCGAATTGACGTACGAAGCGTGGACGGCTGGCGGCAGAACGGTCAGCGAGACGAAACGGATCAGCATCGATGCTGGTTCAAGCTTGAGCCGGTTTGAAAGCACATTCCATAGCGACGACGCATCGCCCTTGAAAATTGCCATCGGTTTGGCTGAACGTCCTGGTGAAAATGTGGTGGTGCCTAATGGGGCTCCGGACATTGCGGCTTGGACTCGCACCACGGCCAAAGGTCTGGTGGTTCAAAGCCAGCCGGAAGGTTTGATGACCTATTGGCAACCGCAAGATTTCGCCAAAGGCACCACCGCCGTGGCGATCATTCTGCCGCGCGGCAGCATTGAAACCTTCACGAACGACAAGCCGAGCCTGTCGGCGAACGCCTTTCTGCCCCCGACAAAGACCTTTGGCGAAGGGCAGCCGGCCATTCGTGATTTTCTGGCGATCTGCCCTGCCACGCCGAATCAGCCTTTCGCTTATTATCTGGGTGCGGGCTGGGATGAGAGCGTCGATTTTACGAACGCCAAAGCCTGGAATGATTACGTGCGGCGGTTTGCTGAACGCCGCGATCAACCGCTGCAGGTGACGGTGGGAAACTGAACCGGTGCGGGGCTATTTTGTTTGAGACTGGGTCACCACCGCCATCGCCGCTGCCGTCAACGCCGTGATCTTGTCCCAGGAGTGTTCTGCCACCAATTTGCGCTCGGCCATCCACGACCCGCCGATGGCGGCAACTTGCGGGATCGCCAGATAATTCGGCAACGTCGCCGCGGTGATTCCGCCGGTCGGAATAAATTTCACCCCGGTATGGCCAAACGGGCCGATGAGTGCTTTCAAGGCATTGACTCCGCCGAAGGCTTCAGCGGGGAAAAACTTAAGATGCTTCCAACCCAGCTCCATGGCACGCATCATTTCCGTCGGGGTGATGACACCGGGGAAAAGCGGTAGTTTGGCTTCGCGAGCAGTTTGGGAAACGGTCTCGCTCAAACCCGGGGAAACACCGAATTGAGCGCCGGCATCCACCGCCTGCCGGACATTTTCCGGCGTGAGCAAAGTGCCGGCGCCGACAATCATTTGGGGCACTTTTTTGCAGATGGCCGAAATGCATTCCGCAGCACGCGCGGTGCGAAACGTGACTTCAATATAGTTCAGGCCTCCTGCCAGCAAAGCCTCGGCCAACGGCACGGCATCATCAACCCGGTCAATCACCGCCACACAAATCAGTCGTTGCTGCAGAAGGATTTCGATATTCATGAATGATGCAAGCCATCATACAAAACCAAGATCGCAAGTGAACAATAATTGGGTTGGCCGGAAAAGCAACTGCCTCAGGGACTAACCAGGCGGAGAAAAACCGAAGGATTCGCTGGATTGATTGGTAATAAAAGCTGATTGGTGACGGTCGAACCCGGCACCACAAACCAGTTGGCACGCAAACCCGCATTCAATGCATTGGTTTGAATTTCGAGCGACCAGCCGAGATGATCGTGCGGCCAGAAAATCTGCATCGATCCACTCACCACTTGGGCTGTGATGGGCGTCGGCTGGTTTGAAGGTAATGGCGCGGCATTCGCCGGCAATGAATTGGCACTTTCGATTCCCGACACCACAGCCGTCACCACATAAAAATAGGTCGTGCCATTGGTCACAGCATTATCAAGATAATTAGTCGTGGCCAGCCCCACGATTTCGGTCGGATACGGCCCGCCGTTGCTGGTTCCGCGGTAGAGGTTGTAACTGGAGGCGCCGGAAACTGCGTTCCAATTCAGAATAATCTGCAGGTTGGTTCCCAATGCGGTGAGGTTTGCCGGGGCGGGAGGTCCGGACGAAGTCACCAGCAGCGTGATCTGACCCGTCGTGCTGGTGTTGAGGGAATAGTTGAATCCGGCAGGTGTGGTCGCAAGCAGCGGCGTTCCCGTGAGCCCGCCGGTGTAGGTGAAAAGCGTATACGTTGCCGCACCGAAACCGGCACCAGCGGAGATATTGATCGTGCTGCTCAAATTCAAATTGCCGGTTACCGCAATCTGGGTGTTGTTGGTGCCGAGCGTGAAATTAATGGGGGTCGCACCACCGAGGGCGAGGCTGGCTGCATCGGAAATCGTGCTCGCGCCCAGCGAAATCGCGTTCGCGCCAAAAAAAGTGCCATCACTCAGGGAAGCCGATTGATTATAAAAGCCCAAGGCATTGGTGACCGACAAGCCATCCAGGGAGATAGCGTTTGCTCCGGTCGCGGTGTTGCTAAAAATAACGCCCGCGTCAAACAATTCAAAGGTCTTGCGACTGCCAGCCACTTTAATCTGCGAATCAATAACTTGAACGCCACTCACATTATAAAGGGCAAATGACCCATTGCCGGCGCCGGAATCGGTGGCGGTAATGTTTAATTTCTCAAGAATGATGTTGGTGGCCGGCAATTCGGTGCGGGCCCAAATCATGCCGGGTTGAGCTGCTGTCGCCGTCACATTGCTGATGACGATATTTCGCCAAACCGGGGTCGATGGGCTTGCTGTGGCAATGGCGGTACCTGCTGCCACCGCCGGTGTGATACCGGAAGCGCTCGGATTGCCGTAGGCGTTATAATAGCTATAGATAAGAATTGGCGCGTATCGGATATTGGTCATGCCGATATTGTAATACGCCATGTTTTGGACAACGCCGCCACGGTCATTGTCCGATTTCATTCGAATGGCGTTGTCGGTGTTGGTGAACACGCAATTGATGACGGTGACATTTGAAACCCCGGCACCAGTATCACTGCCCACCGAAATCCCGTGCCCGTTGCCAAAAAGGCAGTTCGTGATGGTGATGTTCGCCGAAGTGTAACTACTTCCGCCCAACTCAATGTTATCGTCGCCGTCGCTGATGTGGCAGTTCTGGATCAACATATTGGTGGAACCAACATCCATTCCATCCGTATTGGGGGACGTGGGGACGGTATCTATGTTGATGCCTTGAATCGTCACGTTGCCGTCGCCATTTTTTAAATAAAGATGAAAGGTCGGGGGATTCTGCAGCGTCACATCTTGAATCAGAATTCGCACCGTCTTGTCAAACTGGATGAAATTGGGCCGTGGACTGCTGCCCCACCAACCCGCACCCTGGCCATTGATCGCCCCAGCACCGCTGATTTCAATGTCCGACA
>Ga0207029_10210_pt2 | contig 15265 bp, 8 predicted proteins | sample Alteio_BWMinCont_39_FD_153282 | JGI IMG/M metagenome (GOLD analysis project Ga0207029, IMG submission 153282) | Enriched cells from forest soil in Barre Woods Harvard Forest LTER site, Petersham, Massachusetts, United States -... | ecosystem: Environmental > Terrestrial > Soil > Temperate forest >...
CTCGGAAGAGTGTATCGCCGTTGACCACCGTGCCGAAGAGGACCTGATTTTCGAGAGTGTCCAGGCACGATTGCCCGCCGGCTATTTTCAGTTTGAATTTGATGGGGAACATAATTTTTCAGTCACCTGCGGCGGACGGACGGCGCAGTTTGAATTGGAGTGTACCCCCGAAGACAGATATCGGGCGCTGCGGTTTATTAACCATATGCTCCGGCCGGCTTACGAGATGAAGATTTTAAGCTGCCGCTACGGGGATGATACGCACAGCTTTTTATTGCGGCCCAGGGCTTGGTGGACAGAGCTTTCCAAGACTTGCCCGGAGAAGATTTCAGAGCTTTTCGTCGATTTGGACGAAAAGGCGTGTTTTCATTGATACTACCAAATAATGTTTGTCTTATAAACAATTTGACAAATACCGTAATTTCTGTTATTTCTGTCTTAACAGAATATGTATCGTCTCAGTCCAATCCAGCAGAAGTTCATCCTCCATTGGGGGGAGATGGGGACGCGCTGGGGCATCAACCGCACGGTGGCCCAGGTCCATGCCTTGCTCTTCATTTCGCCCAAGCCGCTCAATGCTGAAGACATCATGGAGACCTTGGAGGTCGCCCGGTCCAACGTGAGCACGAGTCTCAAAGAACTCCAAAGCTGGGGCATTATCAAACTGGTCCACAACATGGGCGACAAGCGCGATCACTTTGAATCCATGAAGGACGTCTGGGAACTCTTCCGCGTGGTGCTCAATGAACGCAAACGGCGTGAAATCGATCCCACCACGCAGATGTTGAATGAGTGCATTGCCGAAGCCGCGAAAGACAAGGCCATCGATGCTTATACCCAGGAACGGTTGCGTGATCTGCGCGATTTTTTTGAAACCACTTCGGCCTGGTATGTCCAAATCCGCCAGTGGCCGACCCAAACCATCGTCAGGTTTGTGAAGCTCGGGGATAAGGCTTTGAAGATCCTGGGATTTGGCGGTTGATTTTTTTTGAAAAGCTATTTCTGTGAATACTGAACTTACAGATACAACGGAATTTTTTGGCTGGGTGCTTTATGATGCGGATTGTCGCTTTTGCGTCACCATGGCCAGACGTTTCCGCGCCCCGCTGGTGGCCCGGCATTTTCAATTGCTCACCTTGCAAACGCCCGGGTTTCGCGAGCGGCTTCAAATACCAAGTCCGGATTGGGTGGCCGAAATGCGTCTCCTCAAACCGGATGGAACCGTTTTTGGCGGTGCAGATGCGCTTCTGGAAATCAGTCGGCAATTTCGATGGACCTTGCCGATCCGTCAATTGGCGCGTTTTCCTGCAATCAGAAATGCATTTCACGGCATCTATCGTTGGATAGCCCGCCATCGCCATTGCGCAAGCGGCGCCTGTGCGATGGTGGCTAAACAGGCACACAGGCCAGGCCGGTTTTTGGCTTATTTGCCGTTGTTGGTTTTACCGCTGTCGGTTCTTCCGCTGAGAACCTGGCTTGAGCCATGGGTTTTCATGTGGGCCATGGCGATTGCTCTTTATGCCGGTTGCAAATGGATGACATATCGCCTCGTGCGCCAAAGTCTCGAAACTGAGAATCGGTGGCGGGCTGCCGGCTATTTGCTTGCGTGGCCGGGAATGAACGCCGGTACTTTTCTGGAGAGGAAGAGCACCCCTGCAAAACCACGCGACGCTGAATGGGCTTTTGCATTGATAAAAACCGGCCTGGGATTCGCGTTGCTTTTTGGAGTCACCCGCATCCTGGTGCCGTACCACCCAATAGTCGCTGGCTGGGTCGGAATGTGCGGCTTAATCTTCATTCTTCACTTTGGCCTGTTTCACCTTCTGTCCCTGGCTTGGCGTCAAGCCGGCGTGAAGGCCGCGCCCATCATGCAGTTTCCGCTGGCGTCAAACTCGCTCATGGAATTCTGGGGCTCGCGCTGGAATGCGGCATTTCATGAACTCGCCTTCCGTTTTGTTTATCGGCCGTTTCGTCGCATCGCCAACTCTTCGGTGGCAGTGCTGGGTGTGTTCGTTCTCTCGGGTTTGATTCACGATTTGGTGATCTCACTCCCAGCCCGTGGAGGCTATGGATTGCCAACCTTGTACTTTGTCATTCAAGGCTGTGGACTTGTTTTTGAGCGAAGCACTGCTGGCCAACGAGTCGGCTTGGGACGAGGTCTGCGGAAGAATATTTGCCTTGGTGTCCACCGCCGGCCCGGCTTTTTGGCTCTTTCACCCGCCGTTCATCCGCAATGTCATCCTGCCGATGCTGAAAGCCATCGGCGCAACCTGAATATAATATGAATAACCACCTGATCCTATTCCTTCAACTTGCCGGAGTGATGCACCTCGGTCTGCTGTGCGCCGGGGCTATTATGCCGCGGGCGGTCAACCTGCGCCAAAGCATCGCCGTGCTGCCGCCCTTTATTCAACGTTTGTTTTGGGTTTACTACGCCTTCATCGCCCTATGCCTGGTGAGCTTTGGATTAATTACATTTGTTTTCGCCGGGACGCTGGCAGCAGGTGACGGGCTGGCGCGGGCAACCTGCGCCTTCCTTTCCGTGTTTTGGATGATTCGACTGATCGCCGCCACGTTTATTTTCGATGTGCAGCCTTACTTGAAGAACAACCTCTGGCGGCTCGGCTATCACGCAACGAATATCGTTTTTGCCTGTTTGCCAGTGATCTATGCCTGGGCGGCTCTGAAAGGAGAATTCAAATGAAAAAGATTATTCTAGCCGGCGGTTCCGGGTTTCTGGGTCAAGCTCTTGCCGCTCACTTTATTCGCAAGGGGCGCTCGGTGACGGTGCTTGCGCGGTCGCCGGGGGCACCAATCTCGGGCGTCCACGAAATGTTCTGGGACGGCAGCACACTCGGCGGCTGGAGTCGTGAATTGGAAGGTGCCGCCGCCGTGATAAATCTTACGGGACGTTCGGTAAATTGCCGGTACCACGAGAGCAACCGGACCATGATAATGGAATCGCGTATCCGTCCGACCCGGATCATCGGCGAAGCCATCGCAAAGTGCCAGACTCCGCCGGAAGTCTGGCTGAATGCCAGCACCGCGACCATCTACCAGCACACGTATTGTCCGGCATGGGACGAGAACGGCAACATCTGCGGCACCCCCGAAGCCAGGGACGAATTTTCCGTCAAAGTGGCCATGGAGTGGGAAAGGGTCCTGAATCAAACTCAGACACCAGTCACGAGAAAAGTTGCTTTCCGGGCCGCCATGGTTTTGGGCCGCGACAAGAACAGCGTGTTTCCCATGCTGTGCCGACTGGCACAGTTCGGTCTCGGTGGAAAAATGGGAGGCGGTCGGCAATTTGTTTCCTGGATTCATCAACTGGATTTTTGCCGGGCGGTGGATTGGCTGATCGCGCGCGAGGATCTCAGCGGGCCGGTGAACATTTGTTCGCCCGACCCGGTTTCCAACGCAGAAATGATGCAGACCTTTCGCGAGGTAATGCGAATGCCGGTGGGCCTGCCGGCCACCCGCTGGATGTTGGAAATCGGCGCATTCATTTTAAGAACCGAAACGGAATTGATCCTCAAAAGCCGCCGGGTTATTCCGCGACGCCTGATCGAATCAGGATTTACCTTTCAATTTCCTTTGATTCGTCAGGCGGTGGAGGATTTACGCGCAAACCGTCAAGTTGGATGAACAACACAATCACAACAGTTTCGGAACGTCGCCTTACCTGCGAGCCGGGCAAGACCGCGCGTCAGCGGATTTTGTCGGGTTGGGGAGATCCGCTCTTTCTCGCCGGCTGGAAACGCGTGCTGATGATTCACTTCGAAGTCGACCCGGAAGCACTCCAGCGTGAAGTCCCGTTCCAATTGGATTTGTTCAATGGACGAGCTTTTGTCAGTGCTGTCGCGTTCACCATGATCGGGATGAGGCCGCGTTGCGGGGGCAAATTGGCGACGTGGGTTTTTCGTCCCCTTGCCACGCATGACTTCCTTAACGTCCGGACCTACGTCCGGCACCGAGGTGAAAGTGGCATTCATTTCCTTGCCGAATGGTTGTCAAGCCGGCTGGCGGTAACGCTTGGGCCTGCGACTTTCGGTTTGCCGTATCGGTATGGCCGGATCGTATATCACCATGACGGGCCGGATGGAACGATCCAAGGTCAGGTTGTGGACGTAGCGAGTGGTTGCAAACTGGAATATCGAGCCCAGTGCCGCGATACCTCCGAAGCTCAACCGTGTGAAATCGGCTCACTCGACGAGTGGCTCATGGAACGTTATACGGCCTTCAACTCGGCTGGGCTGGTCAAACGGTTGTTTCGGGTGTGGCATCCGCCCTGGCCGCAACGGGCGGCGACGGTGACATTGGAGGACACCTCACTGCTGAGGGTAAATTGGCCGTGGTTCCAACACGCGCATTTGCTGGCGGCTAATTATTCTCCCGGTTTTGATGAAGTTTGGATGGGAAGACCGCACCTGGCAAAGTAGACGCCGCTTATCCCATGGCACCACAGATGGTTCAGCAGTCTGAGGTTTCATTTGGCATGACTCCGTCGAAAAAAGTCCTTGCCAATCGGTTCAGCAGGAGGAGAATCACAAAAGAGGCCCACGCTGACCCATCTTTATTCGACTGTTCAGAATCGGGCGGATATGAAACAAGAGACCAATAATCTAAATACGTGGATTTTTGCCTGGGGTCTTACTGCCTTCCTCGCCGTCATGTTGGCATTCATGAAATTGAATCAAAAGGGTCCAAACGAATATTTCGCGTTCAGCGACGCACAGCACTATTGCCTGGGCATGATCCTGTACGCCGGTGAAAACAAGAATCATTTCCCAAAGAACCTCAACCAGACCTTGCCTTACCTGCGCCAAGCCAATCTTGCCCCAACGGATACGAACGGATTTGAAGTCCTTTTTCAGGGATCCCTGGACGATTTTACCAACTCCCCCTCAATGTCCAGCCGCACTATTGTGCTTCGTAGTGCGTCCTGGCGGGATCAGGATGGAAAATGGGTCAGAATCTACGGTTTTGCCGACGGCCATTGTGAAACCCACTTGGAATCCGACAATAATTTCACCAATTGGGAAATCCTTCATTCCGCCGCTTTGAATCAGGGCAACTGAAAACTGAACTAAAATCCTTGATGCGTATTCGCTAATCTGCCTTACTAATAATTTATCAAGCAAATTTAAGCAGAATTAACCCTGCTTGGGGGGCGTGAATCAGTCGCATGGGAGATGCCCTATGAACAATAACCAATTTAGCGTTTTACATACCGTCCATAATTTCAAACCTGCAAATATCTTATGAAAAACACCCTCCGCAAGCCGGCATGGACCGATCTGGCTGACATCATAAAAAACAGCACCCGAATCCATTTCGTTTGTCTTTTGCTGCTTGGGCTGCAGGCCTCACCCTGGTCGGCTGGGGCGCGACAATTTCTGCCCACCAGAATCTCCAATGTGACGACCAACTTGCCGGTCCTGCGTCATAGTTCTCGCTGGAATCGTCTGCATATCTCCATTGCCTTGCCTTTGCGCGACCGGGCTGGGCTTACCAAACTCCTCCAACAACTCTATGATCCTTCCAGTGCAAATTACCATCAATTTCTCACTCCGGCACAGTTCGCGGCCAGGTTTGGCCCGACCGGGTCAGACTATGAATCGGTGACCAAATTTGCGCAATCGCATGGATTGATCGTGACCGGAAGGCATTCCAACCGGGCATTGTTAAGCGTGGAAGGAACCGTGGCTGATATTGAGCGGGCGTTTCACGTTTCCATTAACCAATATCAAGATCCCAAAAGTTCACGGACCTTTTATGCGCCGAACACCGCCCCGTCGCTGGATCTTGACGTGCCGGTGCTGGCGGTCAGCGGCCTGGATAACTATTTTTTTCCGCACCCATGCCTCCGGCCAATCCCGGCCGAACAGACAAAACCCAACCTCACCGGTTCCGGACCCAACGGCGGTTATCTCGGAAATGATTTTCGGGCCGCTTACATTCCTGGATCACCGGTGACCGGAACGGGTCAAACCGTCGGTCTTTTGGAATTCGATTCCGGTTATTACCAGAGCGACATCACCGCTTACGAAAAACTGGCGGGACTGCCGAACGTGCCGGTGAGCGCGGTGTTGCTTGATGGCTACAATGGAGCGGCGGGTGGTGGCAATGATGAAGTTTCCCTCGACATTGAAATGGCGGTCTCCATGGCGCCCGGTCTCAAACAAGTGCTCGTTTATGAAGGTTCCAGCACCGATGATATTTTGAACCGCATGGCGACCGACGATGTGGCCAAACAGATTGGTGCTTCGTGGACATATCCGACCGACGCAGGGAGCGATCAGGCATTCCTGCAATTTGCCGCCCAGGGCCAGTCTTTCTTCAACGCTTCCGGCGACAGCGATGCCTATAATGGTACGATTCCCACCCCGGCAGACGACCCCAACATAACCGTTGTTGGCGGAACAACCCTGACCACTACCGGTCCCGGTGGCGCCTGGGAGTCGGAAACGGTTTGGAACTGGGGCGGCGGTATTGGCAGCAGCGGCGGCATCAGCACCGTCATTCCGATTCCCACTTGGCAACAAGGCATAAATATGACCGTCAACCAGGGATCAACCACCAGGCGAAACCTGCCCGATGTCGCCATGACGGCTGACAATGTCTATGTCATTTATGGTAACGGCCACGCCGGGGCTTTCGGCGGGACAAGTTGTGCCACCCCCTTATGGGCGGGCTTTACCGCGCTCGTTAACCAAGTGGCCTTGACTAATGGCGAACCGACAATCGGGTTTATCAATCCAGTCGTCTATGGCATGGGGAAAGGGTCAAACGTCCTGGGTTATACTTACCTCTTTCACGACATCACCACCGGCAATAATGAGAGCTCCCGGAGTCCCACCAGGTTTTCAGCAGTGGCCGGTTATGATCTTTGCACCGGTTGGGGCACGCCGCAGGGCACCAGTTTACTCAACGCCCTGGCCATCCCGGAACCTTTGCGTATCGCGCCGGGTGGCTCTGTGATTTTCACCGGTCCGGTGGGCGGACCGTTCACCCCGGCCACTCAGAACTTCTCTTTAACCAACAAGGGCATCGGTTACTTGAACTGGAGCCTCCTAAATACTTCGTCATGGTTCAATGTTACTCCGCCCGGTGGCACGCTTGGTACGATGGCTGTCGGCGGCTTTACGTCGAGCATGACCGTAAGTGTGGTCCCCGCGGTTACAAATCTGCCGGCCGGAAGCTATTCGGCAACCTTGTTGTTTTCCAATCTGACTGATAAGTTCGCGCAAACCCGACTGGCAACCTTGGCAATCGTCACTCCGCCTGTCATTACGTCCCAACCCGCCAACCAGGCATTACTCGTGGGCATGGCGGCGAATTTCAATGTCGGGATTGCCACCAACGCTCTCATGTTTTATCAATGGCAGGAAAATGGAACCAACCTGACCGACGGCGGCCACATTTCCGGCTCGGCCACAAGTACGTTGACCGTCAGCAACGTGACTTTAGCCAATGTTGGATCGTATTCCGTTATTCTCAGTAATGCGGCAGGCATTTTAGTCAGTTCCAATGCGGCGCTGACCATTGTTCCGTCTGCGCCCGTTATTGTCCAGCAACCCACTAATGAAACAGTCTTGCCGGGTGCGCCCGCGAGCTTCAGCGTCGCGGTGGTCGGCAACACCCCTTACTCCTATTTTTGGCAGTTGAATGGAACCAATGTGTCGAACGGCGCCAACGTGGCAGGCGCGAATACTGGCGTCCTGACAATTAATAGCACCCAGCCCGTAAATGTTGGTAATTATAGCGTGACCATTAGCAACTCTCTCGGTTCAGTGACCAGTACCGGGGCCATCCTGTCAACCGTGGTCGTTACGGCTCCGGGTGTCACCATGTCAACCTTGAGCTCCTTCGGCAGCGGGAATTCCGGCCAGCTAATTTACAGCCCGCTAACGCAGGCCAGAGATGGAAATTTTTACGGTACCACGATTGAGGGCGGCACGTCGGGCGAGGGCACCGTGTTCCGGGTTACCACCAATGGGACTCAGACAACTCTGTATGCTTTTAACGGCGTCCTCGGCGCCATTCCCTACGGAGGTCTTGATTTAGGTAAGGATGGCTATCTTTACGGCACGGCTTTTTCCGGTGGTTACTATGGGGATGGATCCTTGTTTCGGATTGGCCCCAGTGGCTCATTCTTTTTTCTGACCGCCTTGGACGGCAACAACGGCATGTTTCCAACCGCCGGGCTCGTACAGGGCAGCGATGGCAATTTTTACGGCACAACTCTCGAAGGCGGCGATTATGGTTACGGCACTGTGTTTCGCATAACCACCGGGGGCCTCCTGACCACTTTGGTTTCTTTTAACTTTACGGATGGCGGCGATCCGTCGCCGGTGCTCGTGCAGGGCAGCGACGGCAATTTCTATGGCACAACTGAAGAAGGCGGTACGAATGGGATTGGAACCATCTTCAGAATGACGCCTTCAGGCATCTTGACGAGCCTCTACTCATTCACCGGAAACAGTGACGGTGCGATCCCGATTGCCGGGCTGGTTCAGGGTGTGGACGGCAACTTTTATGGCACGGCCTACGAAGGCGGCGCCTCTTTTGACGGCACGGTGTTTAAGGTGACCCCAACCGGAGAGTTCACCACCCTTTACGCGTTCACCGGGGGAAACGACGGGGCTTATCCCTGGGGTGGATTGTTTCAAGCTGCCGATGGTAATTTATATGGCACCGCGCAGTCTGGTGGAATCTACGGCTTTGGCACCGTATTTCAAATCGCGCCGGCGGGTCCGCTGAATCCGCTCGTTCAATTTGAAGGTTACAATGGCTCCAGTCCCTCAGCCGCGTTAATCCAGGGAACTGACGGCAACTTGTACGGCACCACCCAAACCGGGGGATCTGCCGGCGATGGCACAGTTTTCGAGATCAACCTGGGTGGCCCTCTGCAAATCACCGGCCAACCGTCTGATCAATCGGCCTATCTCGGCGGCCGCGCCGCTTTTACTGTGGCCACCTCCGGCAGCGGTCCGGTCTCTTATCAATGGCAACAGGATGGTGTGAATCTGACTGATGGCGGAACCATCTCCGGCTCGTCCACCGCCACTTTGCAAATCTCCAATGTCGTCTTCAACGATGCCGCGCTATACTCCGTCATCGTTGGCAACGCCTTCAACAGTATCACCAGCGATTATGCCGTCCTGGACGTCTCCTTTTCTCCCCCCGCCATCACCACCCAGCCTGCCAGCCTGACGCGTGTTGTTGGGACAGCCGCCACCTTTTCCGTCACTGCCGCAGGCGATCAACCGTTAACCTATCAATGGCAGATGAACGGGATCAACCTGACGAATGCGGGGAATATTTCCGGGGCTACCTCGAGCACCCTGACCGTTTCCAGCGTAACCATGTCCAACATTGGCAATTACTCGGTGGTTGTGAGCAATTCGCTTTTCTCCGTGTCCAGCAAGCTGGCCGGTCTTTCCGTGGTTGCCATCAATTCTCCGACGGCTGCTTTAACCAGTCTTCGGTTGTTTAACGGCACCGGCAGCGGGACTTTCCCTTACGGCGGTCTGATTCAAGGCAAAGATGGCTATCTTTACGGCACCACTGCGGGCGGAGGTCCCAGCTATGATGGCACGATATTTAGAGCAACGCTGACCGGTGGTATTACCCTTCTTTATCCATTTAATAATGGCAGCGCCGGCGGAATTCCTCGTGACTCTTTTGTGCAGGGAACCAATGGCAATTTTTATGCAACCACGACCGAAGGCGGCGCCGATGGTTACGGCACAATCATCAAAATGTCACCGACCGCGCTCGTGACGCCGCTTTACTCGTTCACCGGCGGCAGCGACGGTGCCAATCCTCCCGCCGGTCTGGTCCAGGGTCCGGATGGCAATTTTTACGGCACAGCGTATCAAGGTGGTGCATATTCCTACGGCTGTGTTTACCGGTTGAGTTCCCTCGGCGCGGTCCCCCCGTTATACGCGGTCACCCCGATATACGCATTCACGGGTGCCAGTGACGGCGCCTACCCCTATGCGGGTTTGTTTTTGGGTCGGGACGGCTCATTCTACGGCACTACCGTTCAAGGCGGGGCGCAAGGTGATGGGACGGTATTCCGAATAACCATCAATGGCACCCTCACGACGTTGGCTTCATTTAGCAATGTGAACGGTGGCTATCCCCAGGCTGGTGTCATTCAGGGCATTGACGGACATTTATATGGCACAACCCTGAATGGCGGAACCAATGGTTTCGGCACAGTATTCAGCCTGACCACAAATGGCCTCCTGACCACCTTATGCTCCTTCGCCAATACCAACGGCAGCAGTCCTGCAGCCGCCTTGGTGCAGGGCACTGATGGCAACCTTTACGGCACCACCTCAGCCGGCGGCGCCGGTGGGCAGGGAACGGCGTTCATGGTAACCACCAATGGCACATTGACCACTCTACTCTGGTTCGACGGACTGGATGGCGCCAGCCCGCAGTCGGCGATGGTGCAAGCCAGTGATGGTAACTTCTATGGCACCACACCCTTTGGTGGAATCGGATTTAATCCCTCGGCGGGTGGTGGGAATGGAACCGTTTTTTGCCTCACCGTACCCGTCTTCACCAGCCGGACCTTTTCCGTTTCGTCCGCCATTTCCTCTTTGCCATATTCCTCAACCCTGACCGGTAAGGCCGTTGCTCCCGCCGGAGATCCGCTGCAATTTGCCAAGGTCGCTGGACCAGCCTGGCTGAACGTCTCGACCAACGGCCTGCTCTCTGGCACTCCCGCCAACGCAAACATCGGCACCAATATTTTCCTGGTAAGCCTGACCGACACCAACGGCGTTTCGGCCACCGCCAGCATGAGCATCCTGGTCATCGCCGATCCGCCGCCGGCATTTGTCACCAGTCCATTTGCTGAACCATGGGCGAATTTGGACGAAAATTATTCCGGAACCATCGCCACGAATGCCACCACGCTCTATCTCGCTCAAGGTGACGTGCTTTCCTTTGCCATCGTGAGCGGCCCTGCCTGGCTCAGCCTGGCGGCCGATGGAACGCTTTCCGGCGTGCCCCAGGGAGTTGATGCGGGCACTAATATTTTTGTGGTCAGTGTGACGAACTTGGGCGGCTCTTCCAACACAACCGTCATGGCCATCTACGTGAACAGTCCGCCGGTATTCACGCCCCAGACCTTCAGCAAGCAGGCAGCCACGGTCGGCGTGCCATATTACGGAACGATTGCCACCAACACTACCGATCCCGACCTCATTGCCGGTGATAGCCTCAGCTTTTACAAGGTTACCGGGCCAGCCTGGCTTGACGTCGCCACCAATGGCGTACTCTCGGGCACGCCGTCCGGAACGTATCGCGGCGCAAACAGCTTTCTCCTCCTGGTCGTGGATTCTGGCGGGTTGTCAGGGATTGGTTTCATGAATCTTCAGGTCAACGCGGATAATCCGCCGGTCTTTGCCGGCAATCCGTTCACCGAGCCTCCGGTCCTCGCGGGACAAATCTATTCTGCCACCATCGCCACCAATGGCAGCGAGCCAATCCTCGGCGATGTGATTACTTTCTCCAAAATCAGCGGACCAAGTTGGCTCAGTGTTGCGGGTAATGGCGACTTGTCCGGAATGCCGCTTTCCACCAATGCCGGCATCAACGCTTTTGTGGTCAGCGCGACTGACTTGGGCGGCTTGTCCACCAGCGCCACCATGTATGTCAGCGTCACCGCCATTCCGATCTACGAGACAATTCTTAACCAAGGCACCAACTTCCTGCTCACATGGTCTGGCGGTGTTCCGCCCTATCAAGTGCTGACCTCCACCAATCCGATCGACCCGGTCTGGCAGGTGCTCGGCAGCCCAACCACCTCGACCAACATCGTGGTTTCACCGACCAATACCAGCCTGTTTTACCTCATCCAAGGCCAGTGATGCCTTGGTTTACTTAAGCGGCCGACGGAAAACGTGGCCGCCAAGCGCATCGAATTATCCCGCAAGGACCTGGCGGAACTTGAAGACGCGGCACCGGGTCGGTGCCACCGCGGGCGCGCGCTATCCCGCCCACTAAAAGGCCGCCGTCAACCGGTAGAGCACTTTTTACCTTTCGGCCGTGGTCTTGTTCTGAAGGCCGGCCACAAAAGCGCCGGCCGCTTCAGGAGATATTTTTCCCTCAATCATTTTGGTTGCGATCCCGACGAGCCGAAGATAGTAATCGCTTGGCAATCCCTCAAAGGTCAGGAACTTTGATTTTTCCCCGACGGGCACGTTATTGGCGCATTTGAAAATGGCAGTACCCTCGTCCACTTCATCAAACATGGCCACATAAATCATCGAATCACCAGCCTGTTTATCCAGCAAGAATTGCGTCCACATAAATTTTCCGCGCAAACGTGGGATTTGGTTGTTGGCCTGGCCATACATGTTGTACCAGCTGAATCCCGGGAAAACGACGGGCAGATAATCAATCTTTTGCGCGGCACACCAATCAAGGTCCGGCTTGAGGATATTCCTGGCATACGCGGCGGCACCATTGGTGTTGGCGTAGCGGCCCACGGTCCAGGGACTGATGACATCGGCCAATTTCAGGACTTCGAGCAGCTTGGGATCGCTCACCGCATCCATTTCCTGTTCGCGCCAATGGGCGGGCACGCCAACGATCACGGTGCAGCCGCCGTAGGTGGGGTCATTCTTCAGAAACTCGATCAAAGTCCGGCACTCCTCCAGGCTGTAATCACGGTGATCATTAAAACCAATGCCCCAAACGGCAACCACCGGTTTGCCATGGTGATGTAGATAGGCAGGGTCACCGGTGATGGCCATTTCCCGACGCAATTTGCGCCAGTCATTCTCCACGTCTTCAATGCGTCCGGCCGGCAATCCGCTGAGATCGTACATGACGGCATAGGCCCGACCGTAGAGATTGGCACCCTCGCGGCAATTAGCCAGCACCGTGTTGACGTGGTCGAGGTTGTTGCGATAGCGCAGGTCCACTGCAAACCGCTGAACGAAGACCCCATCAATGCCGTAGTCCTGCATCCACCGAAAATGACGCAGGACGGTGGGTTTTTCGTAAGAACTGAAAACTTCCGCCGGCCGGCCGTCAACCATTTTGAATCCGGTTTTAAAACGCTCACCGGGCGTTAATTCTGACACATCGGGCCACAGGTCCACCTTGGCGTTGCCATCTTCCATTGGGCCGCGGTGCTTGGTCCAGTGCCGCCAGTATTGGCCGGTGCTGCCATCACCCGGCGTGCCAAACCAGCCCTGATATCCGCACATGACTTTTCCATAGAGCGTTTCGGTATCGACCCCTTTGACAACGGTTCCGGTGAAAAGACCTGCCTGGGCGTATGAATCCAAAGCTTTAGTGTATTCCGGGGCATCGCGAAGCACTTCCGGATCAGCGGCTGCTGCCACGGCGAATGAATTGGTTGCGGTCGGTCTCGGTTCGTTGGGTTGACCGGGCGCGTTTAGTGTCGCCAGAATCATTACGGCAACCCACCAGTACATATAATTGTGAGGTGGCATGGTCATATTCTGTCAAAAAACATCATTAAATTAATTTCCAGGATGGAATCGACTCTAATTTATACCTGCTGAGTTCCACGTCACCTCCTCAAAAGGGAGGAGCACTCCGATCGCAGAGGTAATGAATCGAATTCATGAGGATACGACGGGCAATCGGATCTTCGCTGGCCGCTTCGGAATAGAGTTCGCTGGCCAGCAATCGGCCTTTGCCGGACTCGATTTCTACTAGCGGACTGCCGCTGATGCTGGTTATGTCGGAACCTTTCTTCAAATAGCCATGCAAATCACACTGCCAGGCCAACCCGGTTACATCCGCACGCGCCGGCATGACGCTGAACACCCCGGTGCATGCCAACGGCAACTGTCTTTTGCCGCGCTCAAACCAGGCGATGTCCAATGGGTGGATTCCAGAAAAAACCGGCGATTCCGGCACGTGCATCGAGACGATTTCTCCCTCCTTGGCTGTGAATGAACCTACCTGATCAGGGTAAAGTTCTGGCAGCGCAAAGCCCGGATGCAACATGAGGACACGTCCGCCATGGGAAACGAAATTTCGAAACTGAGCTTGTTCTGTGGTGATCAGAGGATGCCCACGCAATTCTCCGACGACCAGAATGTTCGTGGCATTGGCTTCGTCCAGTGAATCAATGACCGTCACCGGTATGTTAAATAGTCTCCGCGCATGGCTCCTGGCTGGGTCCCACAATTGAATCCCGGGCTGTTCGTCCGGATCGCCTTCCGCCCATTCCGGGGAAGCAATCGTCACGTCGTATTGATTCTCCGAAATCAATTTTCCGCCTGTCGCTTCCAGACTCAGACAGAGCTTTGCGTCCACGCGCGGAGCCGGCAAGTCGTGCGGCAAAACAAAGTCAACAGTCTGCCAGCGGTTCTGACAATAATCGAGAAGACCAACCTTGGCCTGCCCGCTGGATAAAACCCTTTCACCTGATTTGAATGCCCAGATGAGCTTGCTGGCCGCGATGGGCAGGCCGTCTTCAGAATCATTCACCACGCAAACCCGCCATTTAACCGTGGCCCCGGCATAAAAGTGCCGGCCATACAATTCAGCACTGACCAATACAGGCTGAAGTGCGGTTTTGAGCGCATAGTATGCGGGCCAGGGTTTGATTTGCGAAGCGGACCAAGGCGTTTGGAACCACGTCAGATAAGAAAAAAACAAACTGCCGGCCTCTCCGTCATGGCCGGTTCGCCGGAGCGTTTCAGCCAGTTCCTTGGTCATGAATGCCTGGCGGTTCAGGAAAATGCCGGGGTCGGCATCTTCGTAGGCATCGTCTCCCACCAGCGCCTGTGGAGTAAAATGTTTAAAGAGATAAAACCGCACCGGATGTCCATCGTCGTTGTTCGGATAACCGGTGGCCATCTCCTGGCTGATCAAAGGCCGGCCGGGGGTGGTCTGCTGGTCATATTCACCATCATAAAAATGGAAAAATGATTCGTTATACCAGCCGTAATAATGATGCGCATCATCAATGTCGCCATCATCCAGGCCCTCCGGTTTCACCACCGTGCGATAACTCTTTTGCGCCGCTTTTCGCACATAGGACGAGTCGGCGACGATGGGGCGCGTTGGATCGGTCGCACGCATTTCCCGGATGGTCTCGTTCAGAATCCGCCATTTGCGCTTGAGTAATGCCGGTTTATTCTGATCGAACGCTTCAAATTTCATTTCATTGTTGACCGTCCAAAGCAAAATGCTGGGATGATTCCGATATTCCTTGATCAATGAAATAAATTCGTCCCGCCAGGCATTGATGAGA
>Ga0207029_10215_pt1 | contig 15201 bp, 13 predicted proteins | sample Alteio_BWMinCont_39_FD_153282 | JGI IMG/M metagenome (GOLD analysis project Ga0207029, IMG submission 153282) | Enriched cells from forest soil in Barre Woods Harvard Forest LTER site, Petersham, Massachusetts, United States -... | ecosystem: Environmental > Terrestrial > Soil > Temperate forest >...
GCGCCGCAAGCCAGAAAAATGAAAGCGGCTTCGCCTTGTTCACCTCGGCGATCAACCGCATGTTCCCGTGGATCGTCAGCACGTTCGGCATCCGCGAAAACACCGCGCTGATCGCGCATTCCCGCTCCGTACCCTGCCCGTGCACGATGTCCGGCCGGATCACCTTCAGCTTCCGCCTCACCGCCCGGATGCAGCCCTGATACGAGGTCCGCATCCATCCCACCTTCGGCACATACAGGCTGTGAAACCAGATGTTCTCAGCAATCTTCTCCGGCGACTTCATCGGCTTCTGCGTGCACGAAACCACATGCACCTCCAGCTCCGGCATCCCGGCGAATCCCTGCAACAACGCCTCCGGCGCCGTCCCAAAATACGGCACCTTCGCCGCATAATTCCGGTCATGCTGCCGGTTGTCTATGGTTAGGAACGCAAGTTTCATCTCAGCCAATGCTCAATAAAATGCTCAATCCCATAATTCTGCTCCGTCCAGTACGCACGAAACATACCAATATCCCTTCCGCGAACAAATGCCAAACCTCCTCCCGCCAGCCGCTTTAACCGCATATCTCGACGCTCCAACCGCGTCCGCTCCTGTCCCATTTCGCCCACCTGCCTCAATCGCCACTTTTTCATAAATTTATATTTATATGGCGAATCCGTATTCATCCCCCGTTGCCCACATACGGCTTCCTCAATAAAAAGGCTCCCACCCGTAAAAATGCGTAACATCGAGGATTTACGGGCCTGATCTGTGCGAACTTTCGTGAAACTTCGCGTAACTTCGCGTAATAATCCGTAATTTTTCCCGCAAGAATTCGCACTCTCGACCTCATCCACCCCGGTTCCAAGCCCCGCTTGGCTTGAAAAACGGATTTCATGACCTCCCGAAAAAAGCCTCACATGCGCCAGATGCGGGAAATCAACGACTTGCGTCGATTTATGTGGGAAAAGGCGGGTTAAGGCGGTCTCAAAGTGGGAAAAGCCGGATAGTTTCACCGCCTCCTCGCCGCCTTTGCCCTGTTGGACTCGCTCCCCGACCCGCCATTGCTCGGTTCGATCAACTTCACCCGAAGCCGAATCGACTCCAGCACGGCAGGGCCGAAGGCCTGTCATGTTATAGCCCGGGCTGAAGGCCTGGGTAATCCGTCCCCTCGATCGCCGCCCTGAAAGGGAGGCACCCACATCCATCAAGACCCACGATTCAGCCCCTCCATTTCCGCCCATCACTCCCTTACTCCCATACTCCAGTCTTTTACTCTTCATAACCTCCATCCTACCACCCCTCCCGTAAAAAGTGTAACCTATGGTAGGAATCACTTGCTTCTTTTTTGAAACGTCCTTTTCAACCCAAATTCCCTAATCCCAACCAATACTCATGCGTGTTTTACGACTTCTCAAGAATTGCCTATTTGACCACGTCGAAATAAATTATTTTGTAATGGCCTAAAATCGCCCGTGGCTTCCCCCAGTCTCTGTTCTCTCCGTTCCCTTCTGTTCAATGTCTGTTCCCATCTGTGTTTATCCGTGTCCATCTACATTGGATTTAATAAGAGCCTTTGTTTATTGGGATTTGCTTGCTCGATGGACGGCCACTGTCAGCGAAAATGTCAGTCACTCGGCGGACGGTAAGACAATTCGCCAAAACTGGCTGGAACTTGCTGAATCTGTGTTACTGAAACCTGAACGAAAGGGCGCAGTTCGTGGCCACATCGCCGTTCATTGATCATTGCGCATAACCAACGGCGCAACACAAAAAACTTTATACGCCCGTGTCAATTATTATTTGAGAAAAAATCTTTAGGTTGGAACAATGGGTGATTTTAGCTCAATCTCACGCCGTGATTCACGGCCTTTTGTTTGGGAAACTTAGGAGCCGCAGTATTCGATGACTCCCCAGGAGAAGCGCGCCGGCTATGAAGGTCGTCGGTCAATGAAACGATGGGAGAGAAGTTTTGGTGCTTCCGGCGGAAGTGCGGTGATGGAGATGAATCCAGCCATACGCAGGTCAATCCCGGCGGCTGGGCATTTTCAATCTAACCTCTGTGCCTCGTCCTGGCGTACTGCGAATATCAATGGTACCGCCAATGCGGAGGGCACGCTCTCGCATTGAGGACAGCCCGAATCCTTCCATTGCGGCTTTTGGTCTCCTGGCCAAAAAGCGTTGCCCATTATCGCTTATTGTTAGCGAAATCGTGTCGGCCCCCCAGTTAAGGAAAATGGAAACCAAGGTGGCGCGCGAATGCTTGCGCACGTTGCATAATGCTTCCTGCGCAACACGGTACAATTCGGCCTGTACGTCGGTCGGGAGATTGGCCTCATTACCAATGGCTCGAAATTTGCATGCAATTCCCCACTCAAGAGCATGCCGATCGGCAAGCGCTTTAAGCCCGCCTGCAAGGCTTGTGCCATCGAGATTTTTTGGCCGCAGTCCCAGAAGCATTCGTCTTGAGTCTTCCAATCCACATTTGGCCAAGTGCTTGGCGTGAGCCAGACGTTTGGCTGGGTCGGAGCCTGGTTTCCCCACTGCCGTGACCGTTTTGGGGACCGATTCCAAGTGCAACAGGATTCCGATGAATGCCTGGGCCAGGGTATCATGTATTTCGCGGGCGAGCCGACGGCGTTCTTCCAAAACGGCGGACCACGTGGCTACCATTGTGGAATTTTCCGCCATTGGCATAGCCAACCGGCTGTCGTTAAAAACGTCTTGCGGTAAATGTATCATTTTAGCTTGTTCGCATTAACCAACCGCGCAACACAACGAGCTAAAGAAGGCCCAATCATTATAATAATCATAAGCCGCGCGACTTGCATTGACATCACGAATGGCATGTCCACCTTGGTCGACGCTGCGATAATTGCAACCGAATCCACTCCTCCCGGACTAGTCGCAAGATAAGCAGTCAGCGGATCAATTCCGACAGTTCTGACAAGCACCAATGCAAGACCGCCGCAGAAAGCCATAATCAGAATGACGGATAAAATAATTTGAGGCAAGGTGCGGGCGGCATGAACAAGAATTTCCCGCGTAAAGCGCAAACCGGTATTCCAGCCCACCAAGGCGTAGCTCCCGGCTAAAAACCACTGCGGCAATTCAATTTTCAACTGTCCTGTGACGTTTACAAAACTGCCAACAACCAGCGGCACCAGGACAGCGCCTGCTGGAATCTTGAACTTCTTTGCCACGATAGGGCTTAGCATAATAAGCGCTAGGGTCAGTAAGAAAGCCGTCCAATGAATGGCTGGAAACCAAATGATCGACGCGGCGCTCGAAGAGGTATGGCCCCAAAGCCGTGCGACACCCACAGCCGCAACCGCAACGAAAACCACGCGAAGATATTGAATGAACGCGACCAGTCGTCCATCAGCACCAAATGAATCGGCCATTATCATCATAACAGAGGCTGCTCCCGGCAGCAGTCCCCACACTGCCGTCGTACCCGGCAAAATTCCCAGCCGACTGATAGTCCACCCCAACGCGCAGCTGGCTGTAATTATGCCCACCATAATCCCAAGAAAAAGAGTCCAGTGAAGCGCGAAGGCGCTCAAAATTTGAGGCGTGATCGCGCGCGCGACGAGACAACCTATGACTGCTTGGGCAAAACTATATAGCCAGGCTGGCACCCGCACGCTCCCCCCACTGGTCTCGATTAGGATTCCTGCGGCCATAGGGCCAAGCATCAATGCAGCGGGCAGATGAGCCCAATTAAACAAACCCACCAGCATCGCAGACACTGTGAGCAAAACGCCCCAACGAGTCGGTCGTGAAACCTTTATAAGAGGTTCAGCCTTAAACCATGTTGTCATAACGACGCTTGCGTCTTGAAATCAATCTCCGCCGCTTTCGATATTTTACCGAGTCGAGGCAAAATATTGTTCATTGAAAAGGCGTGCATCTCGGCGGACAAACTGCTGGTGGCATCCTCTGCAAAGACCAGCGAATAACCATGTTCCCATGCCTGGCGTGCCGTTGACTCAACGCCGATGTTTGTGGCGACTCCGGCCAGCACGATTGTCTGGATGCCGCGACGGCGAAGCTGCAAGTCCAATTCAGTGCCATAAAAGGCGCCCCATTGACGTTTGGTGATGTAAATATCACCAGCCCCTTTCAATCTGTCCGCCAACTCGCTAAAGTCAGCCGGAAAGCCGCCCGCCGGTGGCATGAAAGGCTGATCGGCCGGCTGACGCAAGGCGTCTTTGAAATCGGGCGCAAAAGCGACATTTACCAGAACAACCAATACCTCAGCCGCACGGAAACGGTCGGCCAATTCGCTCGCTATTTTTACTACGTCCGCGCCAGAATGGGGCGCAAGGGTTCTTCCGATTACTCCTTTTTGTAGGTCAATCAGAACAAGTGCGGTGGTTTTTGGATCCAGATTTTGCATGGTAAATTTTCTTTCAAATGTCATATGCTTGTGTCATATTCTTATTTGAGCATATGCTCGCATAACAAGAAAGTAGAGTATGCACTCAAATAACGCAACAGGAAAAACACGCGGTGCCCTCACGCCGCAGCGCCGTCATGGCAGGGCGCGGGTTGCTGCCGTGTTGGAAGCGGGTGCAACGGTGATCGCCGAAAAGGGCTATGACGCAGCAACGATGGCCGAAATTGCGGCTCGCGCCAAAGCGCCAATCGGTTCGCTATACCGTTTTTTCCCCAACAAGGAGATTTTAGCCGGTGCGTTGATCCAGCGTTATGTCGTTCTCATTAACGAAGCCTTTGACTCAATTGATAATCAAGTCAATGCTGCATCCCTTGAGATCATCGCGGATGGCATCCTTGATTGCATGATCAATCTCCGTAATGAAACCAAGGCCATGTCAGGACTTTTAGAGGCTCGTTCCGAATGGTCCTCCAAGCGCGTGGAATTCCGCAACCTTGTGCTCAAGCGCATTGCTCATACATTGTTGCTTTGCGCGCCAGTCCTGCCACAGCGAGACGCCAACGATATGGCCGTAATCCTGTTGCACAACATGAAAACAATGAAGGCCGTGCAATTTGATCAAAAGGTCGCAACGAGTCCAGGCGCGGCGAATGAATTGCGCCAAATGAATCGCCTTTATCTGGTCAAGAGGTTGGGCAAAAAGGCGGGTTAACTACACGGCCGGCCAAAGGTGGCCCATCTGCCGGAAAACTAAAAAAGTCTCAAAGGCTCGGTACGCTGTCCGTAAAAGTGCCAGTGAAAGGAATGAAAAATAGTGACAAATTCGGCCGAGGCTGTCTTGGTTTTACAATGTTTTTTGCTGCTTTATAAATGTTCTGAATCGGGCTTGCAGACCGTGTCCATCCGTGGTTAAGCAGGCATGCTCCCCCTTCTCTGGACGCCGCCCCAATTCAGTGATACATCTACTCTCATGATTGCTACTCAAATCAGGCAGAAGGACGCTGTCTTTTACTTCGCATCATACCCGTCTGAACAACTCCTCACCCACGTGCGCTTCATCAGCCGGTTCTACGACGAGGAAGGCGGCACCATCACCGCCGACGAAGTTCCCGCCGAGGACGACGTCGGCCAATTCATCGCCCGCATCGAGCGGACCGACAAGGCCTTCCAGCGCGAACTCTCCCGCGCCAAGGTCCGCGCCATCCGCAATTTCTACGAGACCGCCATCTCCCAGCCCCCCATTCCGGGCACCGTCCTGCTCTTCACCCCGCAGAAACTCCGCTTCGAGGCGTGGTCCGACGGCAGCGGCGTCGGTAAATTGCAACAGCCCGAGGAAAAATATCTCATCATCGACGGCCAGCACCGCCTCGCCGCCCTCCTTTTCTACGAACGCACCCATCCCAACGACGCCAAAAGCATCCAGGTTCCCTGCGTCATCTTCGATGGCCGCAGCGAGGATTTCGCCACCGAAATGTTCGTCATCATCAACTCCACCCCCACCCGCATCAACAAAAGCCACCTCGTCGATCTCTACGAGCGCGTCTCCTGGGCCGAGCCCGACCGCCGCTTCTCAGCTCACATTGCGGAAATGCTCTACCGCGAAGGCGACAGCCCCCTCCGCTACCGCATCAACCGCCTCGGCGGCCGCAGCAAGCAGGAAAAATGGATCCTCCAGGCCGAGCTCTTCAACGAAATCCATCGCTGGGTCAAACAAGCCTGGAAAGGCATCGAACGCGAAGGCCCCGACAAACGCCTCGCCGCCCGTTACTACGCCATGGCCCGCGATTTCCTCAAGGCCGCCGCGCAAACCTGGGGAGAGGCCTGGGGCAACTCCGATTTCATGGTCACCAAACCCGTCACCCTCAAGGCCATGATGCGCGTCTGCGCCGACCTCACCGCGAACGACACCGAGCCCGAGGAAAACCGCGTCGGACGCTGGAGCGAGCGCCTCAAACCCTGGACCGAGCAGGCCCGCGCCTTTCGCAACGAGGGCTTTTACGAACGCTTCCCCGCCAAGGGCCAGGTCGAACGCGTCACCCGCATCCACCGCGAACTCGCCCAACTCGCCGGCATCCCACGCCGCGCCAAAGAGTAATTCCGGAAAATAACGCCACAACCGAGAAAGCTCACGTGCGCGTCCGTCTCCCTGCCGACACACGTACAAAAAAATCGAGGCCCGGTTTCCCAGGCCTCGACGCGTCTAAAAAATCAATCTTAGTAGCGATTACGTCCGCCACCACCGCCGCCGCCGCCACCACCGTAGCCGCCGCCGCCGCCGCCGCCGTATTCACGACGACCGCCGCCGCCGCCGGTGCGCTCTTCACGAGGCTTGGCAACGTTGACCGTCAGGGCCCGGCCGTCCATTTCCTTGCCGTTCAAACCGTCAATCGCCTTTTGGGCTTCTTCGGCAGAACTCATGGTTACGAAACCAAAACCGCGGGGGCGGTTGGTCGAGCGATCCATCATCAGGTTCGCTTCGGTTACCGTGCCAAACGCGGCGAACGCGTCTTGCAGGTCGTTTTCGGTGGTATTGAAGGAAAGATTTCCCACAAACAATTTATTACTCATATGATGTTTTACTACTGTCCGACTCACTGCTACTTTCCACAGACTGTTCCCGAACGCCGGGTCTAAAATCATCATTGAACTAGGTTCACCTGAGGATTACCATGCCAAGAAAGAGACAAGTTATCTAACAGACCCTTCCAGTCTCGCCCATTCCGCCCCAAATGCAACAACTATTCGCAACTATCTTTTGACCCAAAAATCGCCCAAATCATGTGGGATAAGCATCTTCCGCGCAAACCAACTCCCGGAACGTTCGTGCGAAAGGAGCGCGGCATTCATGCCGCTTCAACATCAACCAAGCAGGGGCCACCAATTCCAGCCGCGCCGTTGGACTCCTTCCGAATGCCCAAACTGAATCCTCCGGCTTGCAAATCAAGCTCCAAAAACGTCCGCCGTCTTGCTTCTCCAATCGGAAAGGCGGGGGTGTGGCATTCGCACCTCGTTCAAAAATAGTTCCCGTCCATCATTTACATTGGCCCGCCCCGCACCCACACTCGCCTTCCCTTCGGAGAAACTCACATGCCGCGGGTGACTCAACTGCGGAACACACACATTATTATGGGCGACAAATCTCCGAAAGCGAATCAGAAGAAAAACTCCCAGAAACAGGCCATAGCCAACAGCGCCGACCTCAAGCGCAAACAGGCCGAGCAGGCCCGCACCGCCGCCATCAAGAAGCGCTGACCGCCCGCATTTTCAGCGTCGCGTGACACCTGCGTCCCACGAGATTTTGTTCTGCGCAACGCCGCCCATCCTTTCGCAAGCTTCGGAAGCGGCGGTCGGCAGTTGTTGCTCGCTCAACTTGGCTCGGAGAGCAAACCCGTCTCACGTGCAACCATTTGCAACTCGACGATCTTTCATGCCTCAGCACACTCAACGTAAGCAATACTGCTTGGAGCGATTCAAATTCCGTAAGCTTTGGTTCGCTGAAAAAGCGCGCAACGGTTAACCGATACGACCGTCGCGCCACGATGAGCGACTTTAAATGTTTCAGTTGATCTTTGAGTGGCGCATCGGCCACACCGAATGAAAGCCAATGCGCCGCCTGATTGCGGATTTCTCTCAGTTTATGAAGTGCCTCGGCTAGGCGGTCGTCCAAAAGTCCCAGACGTCGACAAATTTTTATTCGCGAACTGAACGACGATAACGGATTGTCGTTTTCCAGCAGTTCATCCGGATCATTCTTTTTTGCGGCTCTCGGCCAAAAGAATGCTTCAAGCAAGCTCTTGATTTGGTAATCGATTTGAGCTGATGCGAGAATTACCAGAGCCCGTGGTTGGTGCTCTTCCATAAGTTCGTCCGCAAACTCGTCGAAGGTTAACGTTTTGGGTTCCTTGCGCATTAGCTTCACAACTGAGGTGACTCACCCCTTCCCGTAAACCTCCGCCCCTTTCTCCACAAATTCCTTCGCCTTCTCCTCCATCCCCTTCTTCAACGCCTCCTCCTCCGACAACCCCTGCTCCGCCGCGTATTTCCTCACGTCCTCCGTGATCTTCATGCTGCAAAAATGCGGCCCGCACATCGAACAAAAATGCGCCGTCTTCGCTCCATCCTGCGGCAGCGTCTCATCATGAAATTCTCGCGCCGTCACCGGGTCCAGCCCCAGATTGAACTGGTCCTCCCATCGGAACTCAAACCGCGCCTTGCTCAACGCGTTGTCTCGATACTGCGCGCCCGGATGCCCCTTTGCCAGGTCCGCCGCGTGCGCCGCAATCTTGTACGCCATCACCCCGTCCTTCACGTCCTTCTTGTCCGGCAATCCCAGATGTTCCTTCGGCGTCACGTAACACAGCATCGCGCAACCGTACCAGCCGATCATCGCCGCGCCAATCGCGCTCGTGATATGGTCGTACCCCGGCGCAATGTCCGTCGTCAGCGGCCCCAGCGTGTAAAACGGCGCCTCGTGGCACCATTCCAGTTGCTTCTCCATGTTCTCCTGGATCATGTGCATCGGCACGTGGCCCGGCCCCTCGTTCATCACCTGCACTCCGTGCGCCCACGCGCGCTCCGTCAATTCCCCCTGCGTTTTCAACTCCGCAAACTGCGCCTCGTCATTCGCATCCGCGATCGAACCCGGCCGCAACCCGTCACCGATGCTGAAACTCACGTCGTATGCCGCCATGATCTCGCAAATCTCGTCCCATCGCGTGTAAAGAAAACTCTCCTGATGATGCGTCAGGCACCACTTCGCCATGATGCTCCCGCCCCGCGACACAATCCCCGTCGCCCGCCGCGCCGTCATCGGTATGAACCGCAGCAACACCCCCGCGTGAATCGTGAAATAATCCACCCCCTGCTCGCATTGTTCGATCAGCGTGTCCCGGTAAACCTCCCACGTCAGTTCCTCCGCCTTCCCCCCGACTTTTTCCAGCGCCTGGTAAATCGGCACCGTCCCGATCGGCACCGGCGAATTGCGCAAAATCCACTCCCGCGTCGCATGGATGTTTTTCCCCGTGGACAAATCCATTACCGTGTCCGCTCCCCATTTCGTGGACCACCGCATCTTCTCCACTTCCTCCTCGATGCTTGACGCCACCGCCGAATTGCCGATGTTCGCGTTGATCTTCACCAAAAAATTCCGCCCGATGATCATCGGCTCGTTCTCCGGGTGGTTGATGTTCACCGGGATGATCGCCCGCCCACGCGCCACTTCGCCCCGCACAAACTCCGGCGTGATGTGCTTTGGGATTGCCGCGCCCCACGATTGCCCCGGATGCTGCTGGTTCAATACCCGCCGGTCGCCCGCCTTGTTCTCCACCAATTCCATCGCCGCCTTGCGTCCCATGTTTTCGCGGATCGCAATATACTCCATCTCCGGTGTGATTATCCCCTGCCGCGCGTACCAAAGCTGCGTCACCGGATGGCCCTTCGAAGCCCGCAACGGCCTGCGCTTCAGCCCCGGAAATTGCAACAACCGGTTCCGCTCCGCCTGGCTCGCGTACTCCGCGTGGTTGCGCGAAAGATAACCATTGTCCATCGGTTTCACCTCGCGCCCGTCGTATTCCTCCACGTCGCCCCGGCCGTTGATCCATTTCTCGCGCAGTCGCGGCAGTCCCTGCGTCACATCGCCGCTGAATGCCGGGTCGCCCCACGGCCCGCTGCAATCATACACCCGCACCGGCGCGTTCACCTCCACCCGTCCGTCAAAAGTCTTCGTGTCGCTCAGCTTGATTTCCCGGAACGGCACCCGCACGTCGGCATGCAATTCCCCTTCGACGTAAATCCGTTCCGAGTTCGGCAGCCGGTCGCTGCTCTGCGGTTCGAGTGAATCTTTCGTGGCGATCATAACAGTCTTTCAGTTCGATCCGGAAATCTGGGGAGGAAAGCCGCCAATACACCAGTGGCTCCCTACGCCAGCATTACCTGGATCAGGTTCAACGGGTCTGCCGCGCTCCCGCGCAACACTCTCAGCCTTTGCCCGAATTCCAGGCCGGTCGGCTCCCCTTCAATCAGTCCAATAACACTAGGACGCCATCCCTACCGCGTCAAGCTCCGCCACCCCTCACAACAACGTTCCCCTCAAAAGATGCGACGCCACTGTGAAATAAATCACAATCCCCGTCACATCTACCAGCGTCGCCACAAACGGCGCCGAACACGTCGCGGGATCCAGCCTCAAGGTGCGCAGTAATATCGGCAGCATCGCTCCGATCAAGCTCCCCCACAGCACCACGCCAACCAGGCTCCCTCCAATCGTGAATGCAATCAGCGGATAATGTGGCCCATAGTTTTTCAAACCAATCCACTGCCACAGGCATATCCTCAGCACACCGAGACACGCCAGCGTGCAGCCCAGCATCAGCCCCGTCGTGATTTCCCGCTTGAACACCCGCCACCAGTCCTTCAGCACCACGTCCCGCAACGCCATCGCCCGGATGATCAGTGTCGTCGCCTGCGATCCCGAATTCCCCCCGCTCGAAAGGATCAACGGCAGAAAAATCGACAGTATCGCCGCCTTCTCAATCTCGTTCTCGTAATACCCCATCGCCGTGGACGTAAACATCTCACTCACGAACAAAATCGACAGCCACGGCGCGCGCTTCTTCAACATCTCCAGCATGGTGATCTTCAAGTATGGCCCGTCCAGCGCCTCCAAACCGCCCAACTTCTGGATGTCCTCCGTCGCCTCCTGTTCCGCCACGTCCAGCACGTCGTCCACCGTCACCACCCCCACCAGCACGCCCGCCGAGTCCACCACCGGCAGTATTGTCACGTCATATTTCTTGAACGCCGCCACCGCCGTCTCCTGGTCGTCCGTCGCGTGCAACGAAATGTCCCGGTTTTCCAAAAGTTCCGCCACCGGCGTCGCCACATCCGACACCACCACGTTCCTCAATCTTACCCAATCCACCAGTTTTCCTTTCTCACCCACCACGTAAAGCTGGTTCAGCGATTCGCGCTTCTTCCCCTCGCGCCGCAAATAATCCAGTACTTCCCCCACCGTCCAGGTCTGCTTGATCGCCGCGTAATCCGGCGTCATCCGCCGGCCGATCGACTCCTTCGGGTAACCCAGCAGTTGCGACGCGACTTTTCGCTCATCCGGCGAAAGCAGGTCCAGCAGCTTTTGCGTCGCCGCCGCCGGCAACTCCTCCAGCAGCGCCGTGCGGTCGTCCGGCGAGATGTCGTTCAGGATCTGCGCCACCTGCTCGTTCCCCAGCGCATGCAGCGTCTCCTCCTGGTCGTGAAGCGGCAGGTATTCAAAAACCTCCGCCGCCAGTTCATGCGGCAGAATGCGCAGCAGCACCACCTCGTCGTCCGGTTTGAGATCGATGAATATCTCCGCGATCTCCTGCGCCGAAAAATCGCACAGGATTTCCCGCAGTTGCGTGAAGTTTCGCTGGCGAATCAGTTCCACCAGCTCGGGCTGAAGCAGGTTGCCTATCATACCCGGCCATCAAAACTGTTCCCCACCGCAACGAAAAGGAAAAAAGCCGCTCGAATGACGCGGTCGCTCCGGTCAAATTTGACACGACGAAACGAGTCTTGAATCTCTCCCCTCCGCTGTCACAATCTGCCTATGATCGCACTCCACTCCACCTTATGCCACGCAAACAGGACGTCCTGAGCAAACTCAAGGCCACCGGCGTCGTCGCCGTCATCCGCACCGAACATCCGGGCGATCTCATCAACGTCGCGCGCGCGCTCGCCCAGGGCGGCGTGTTGTTCATGGAAATCACCATGACCGTCCCCAACGCGATCCAGGCCATCAAGGAAGTTGTTTCCGCCCTCAAGGACGAAATTGTCATCGGTGCCGGCACCGTCCTCGACGCCCAGACCGCGCATTCCGCCATCCTCGCCGGCGCCGCCTACATCGTTTCACCCGCCCTGCGCCCGTCCGTCGTCGAAACCTGCCGCCAGCGCGACGTCGCCTGCATGCCCGGCGCCATGACTCCCACCGAAGTGCTCCAGGCCTGGGAACTCGGCGCCGACGTCGTGAAAATTTTCCCGGCGGGAGTCGGCGGCCCCAGATTTTTCAAGGACCTGAAAGGTCCCTTCCCCCACATCGAGTTGATGCCCACCGGCTCCGTGAACAAGGAAACCGCCCCCCAGTTCATCCAGGCTGGCGCGTTCGCCATCGGCGTCGGCGGTGAACTCGCCAACAACGCCATGATCGTGTCCCGCCAGTTCGACCAGATCACCCAGAACGCACGCGACTACATCGAACTCGTCAAAAAGGCGCGGGCCAGGTAAAATCTGTTCTCACGTAGTGGCGAACTTCTTCCGCCGCTCGGTCAACTCATCACCAATCTGAATCGTCATCCGTTTGTTGATTTTATAGACGATCAACAACACCGTGCAGACTGCAAATAGAATGCCGACTACGATGCTGCTGCACACCCGGAACCCTTCCACCGTTTCGTCCGTTGCGGGTAACTTGGCGTCGTAGTGAAAAAATCCCGCCATGATCCAGAGGAACGACGATGACCCGAGCGCCAGTCCCGATTTCAAGGCAAAACCGATCGTCGCAAAGATGATGCCGGTCGCTCGGCGGCCGGTCTTCCATTCGGAATAATCCGCCACATCCGCGTAGATCGCCCAGATCAACGGGATCGTCGGCGCGTAAGCGACCGCGATGAATACCGTCAAGGCCAGCATCCCCATCACATTCGTCGGCTTCAGCAGATAAAACGCCATCGTCCCGATGCTGGCCAGTGCGAAACCGCTCACCGCCACGGCCTTCTTCCCGAATTTCTTCGCCAGCGATGGCGACAGCAGGATGACTATGATGGTAACCCCGGTGCCAAGCATGTTCACGAAGCTGTAGGCGACAGCGGCAACATTCGAGTTTGCCAGGTCGGAACGGTCGCCGTGGACGACGAGGCCCAGCAACTCCAGGATCCCGCCGGGCGCTGCCGCGCCGGGCACCAGTGCCGGCGCCGTCAGATGCATCGACTGCACCCAGTCGTAAAGCGCCGCCTTATCGGCATAATGATAGTAATAGTTGTAAAGCGCGCCTCCCCTCAGGGAAAGGATGCAGAAATGCACCAGCGTCATGAAAAACATCACCACCCACGGGCTGTTCTTGAGCAAATCGGCAAAATCCTGCTTCGGCGTCGAATTTTGCTTGGGATCAGGCCGGATGCGCTCCTTCGTCGTGAGGAAGGTGATTAGGAAAAGCGTCAGGCACAGGACGGCCCAAATCGTCATCGTAATCTGCCACCCGTACTGCGTGTCTTCCAGGCCGATCTTCACCTCCCCTCGCTTTAGTGCGTGCGCGGCGGCGTATTTGGCCACCAAAGTCCCCGTGAAGCCGCCCACGATGAATTGCGCGATGTTTACCGAAACGAAACGAAACGAATTGAGTTTCGCGCGCTCATTGCTATCGCCGGTCATCACGCCGCCCAGCGCCGAATACGGCATGTTGTTTGCCGAATAAATCGTCATTAACAGGATGTTCGTGATGGCCGCGTACGCAATCATTTGATGCGCGCTCCAACCCTTGGGCGTTGTGTACGCCAGAATCATGACGATGCACCACGGCAGCGCCGTGAACAATATCCAGGGACGGAACTTGCCCCATCGCGTATCCGTCCGGTCGGCCAGCACGCCGATGATGGGATCGAAAAACGCGTCCCACAACCGCGCCACGAGCAGGATCGTGCCCGCCGTCGCCGCGGCAATGCCGAACACGTCCGTATAGAAACTCGTCTGAAAAAGAATCATCGTCATGAAGACGAAATTCGCGGCGGCGTCGGCGGCGCTGTAGCCCGCCTTTTCGAGGAACGACAGTTTTTGGGGATCGTCTGGCATGGGGAGGGTTGGTTTGGCCAATTTTAGTCCACCGTTAAAATCACCTTCTGCAGATCGGCATCCCGCGAGGAATTGCCGACCATGATTTCAAATTCGCCGGGTTCGACAACATACTTCATATTCACGTCATAAAACGCAAGCGATTCCGCCGTGATGTCCATCGCCACGGTCGTCTTCTCGCCCGCCTTCAACGAAACTTTCTTGAAGCCCTTCAATTCCTTGATCGGCCGCGTCACCGAACTCACCAGATCGCGGATGTACATTTGCACCACTTCCGACCCCGCGCGTTTACCGGTATTCTCCACCTCCACCAGCACCTTCGTCGAACCGTTGCGCCGGATTTTCTTGTTCGCCAGCCGCACATTTTTGATTCGGAAAGTCGTATAGCTGAGTCCGAATCCGAACGGATACAGCGGTGACACGTCGTCAAACAGAAAACCGCGCCGCGCCGAAGGCTTGTAATTGTAATATGACGGCAAATGGCCTGCGGAACGCGGAATCGTTATCGGCAGTTTGCCTTCTGGATTGTGGTCGCCAAACAAAACTTCCGCCACCGCGTGGCCGCATTCCTGCCCCAGATACCAGCACTCCAGAATTGCCGGGACCTTCTCGCTCAGTTCGTTGATCGCGAGCGGACGCCCATTAAACAAAAGCGCCACCACCGGCTTGCCCGTGGCCAGCATCGCCTCCACCAGTTCGCCCTGCCGTCCGATCAAATCCAGCCTCGCGCGGTCGCCCATGTGTTTGAGGTTCCAGGCCTCGCGCGAGGTCTGTTCATTGCCGCCAATCGCCAGCACGATCACGTCCGCCCGTCTCGCCACCTTCGTCGCTTCCGCAATCTGCTTCCGGTCTTCAACGGGATCGCTCGCCAGCACTTCGTCCTGATTCCACGTCCCCGGAATCGTGATTTTACATCCCTCGCTGTAAATCACTTTAACGCCCCCGCCGGCTCTCGCCTTGATGCCGTCGAACACCGTGACATCGTGTTTCGGAACACCGC
>Ga0207029_10217_pt1 | contig 14931 bp, 13 predicted proteins | sample Alteio_BWMinCont_39_FD_153282 | JGI IMG/M metagenome (GOLD analysis project Ga0207029, IMG submission 153282) | Enriched cells from forest soil in Barre Woods Harvard Forest LTER site, Petersham, Massachusetts, United States -... | ecosystem: Environmental > Terrestrial > Soil > Temperate forest >...
ATCAGTCCCGTGCTCGCCCGCGCCGCGCGCGAGGCGGGTGCGCTTGTCCTGGCGTTTGTCACCAAGCCGTTCGAGTGTGAGGGCAATCGCCGTGAAGAGCAGGCCCAAGCTGCCCTGGAGCAACTCAAGACGGCGGCGGACGGTGTCATTTGCCTGCCCAACCAGAAAATCTTCAAGCTCATCGATGAAAACACCAGCGTCCTCGACACGTTCCGGGTCACTGGTGGTTTCCTGATCGAGGGCGTCCGCGGTGTCTGGCAATTGGTTGCCCGTCCCGGCCTGATTCAAGTCCACTTTGCCGATTTGTGCGCGTTGCTTCGCGACGGGCATACGGAAAGCGCCTTCGCCTTCGTCGAAGCCTCCGGCCCGGCCCGTTCGCGTGAGGCTGTCGAAAAAATTCTGGCGCATCCGTTATTCGACGATGGCCGTGCGCTGGTGGAATCCGACGCGGTGCTCGTGAGCCTGAAGGCGGGCAAGGATTTGAGCATGGCCGAAATCAGCCGTGTGATGGAACAAATCAAGCGGCAATGCGCGCGGGCGAAGATCATCATGGGCGCAGCGGTTGACCCGGATTTCAAGAACCGGCTATGCGTCACCGTGATTGCCGCCAGGGATAGCGGGCAGGCCAATACAAGCTCAACCCGGCAGGAAACTGGCGCCTTGCTGGTTCCAGTCAGCGCCCGGCGCGGTCCAGCCACTGATGCCAGCGCCCGCAAACGCCCGGTGATCAAGAAGGCGGTCCAGGGCCAGTTGCCGTTGAACATTATCGCGAAGGGGCGTTTTGACAAAAGTGAACCCACGTTGCACCGTGGCGAAGATCTGGATGTACCGACTTTTATCCGGCGCGGGCTGGCCCTTAATTAGTACTATTGAGGGGGAGAGGCCAGGGAAGGGCGGGCGTTCAACTTTTCCGCGTTGGTCTGCGTGGCTTTAGCATTTCTTAAAATGCTTTAATTCTTCGACCAGCTCGCGAGGACGTTGTTGGTGGTAAAAGTGAGTCGCAACTTATCCTCATAGATTCCCGGCCCGGAGGTTTGCACAAACTGGACCCCGCCAGGATATCCATAAATGCCCGTCCCCCACGCGTAGGCGGTTCCGGTTGAGTAACGCGAAATCCATTCGGCAACCAGCCGGCCATCGCTCAACCGGGCCTCTTTGTCCGGGGGACCAAAGTCGAGGATCGCCTGGTCAAGGGTGTAGGTGCCGATGCGGTTGTTCCAATTGATCCGTTGGGTGGCGCAGCCCGTCAACAACGCCGCTACGAGCGCCCAACAAAGCCATTTCCCTTTCATGCCAAGAGGTTAACCCGCCGTTTCTAAACATCAAATAGTTGTTGGTGGCTGCGGAAGCTTTATTCATCTGCGCCGTTTCGTCCATCGGCATTTTGCATGTACGCTTTGCCATTTCGTGTGTTTGTCGCCAAAGCAGGATGATTCCGGAACTAATGATGAGCGAGCTTTCCTCCCATAAACAAGCAGGTCCGGCGAAATTCTGGCGTAAACATTTATCAGATTCTCAAAAATCATCGAGGTTAGTTAGCCTTTCTTGCGCGAAATCTCGCATTTATAGACAACGAGCAAACCCAGGTTGAAGCGAGGTGCCTCAAAGCCATGAAGGAAAAAACCAACTGTGTCAGCTTATCGCGTCGCAAATTTCTGTTTGCCCACGCCATGGCGGCCGGTCTCGCCACCTTGCCGAAGACCTCGTGGGCAGCGGATGCAGAATTTTATCTGCAAGTACAGACAAACGAGAAGCGAGTACAGAACATGAATACGATAACCACAAAAGATGGCATTCTTTCAGGGCGACCAATGGAAATGAAATCAACCGGAGGCTTTACACAGGTTCAGCAGCTCGATCAAGGCCGAGTTCTGGTCACCTTTCCGAGTCACGGCGGCAGAGACCACGGAGGGAACAGGTCGCTTCAATTTTACAAACACGACTCCCGGATGCGGGAGTTGGCTCACCTCTTCCGGGGCGACGGCCACCCCGTTACCGGCAGCCACCATGGCGAGGAGCGCGGTCAGATTCTCCACGCGGGGAAGCAGGCGTGGCGTAAAATCCGCCTCCCGGCAGGCGCCACAGATGGAGGCATTGCGGCCTGGAAACATTTTTTCGTCAAAGCCGATGAAGGTCTCCGATTTGAGCTGATTGAGGGCAATGCTGGTTCGCCCGGCCAACGGGTGATCGTCGGGCAGCACGGCCTGGAAAAAAACGCGCCGCAACGTGACCACGTCAAATTCAACGGCGAGTTCGGGGCAGGGGTTTCCCGGCAACGCGAGGTCAATGCGCCCGTCGCGCAGGCTCTTGACCTGGTCCTGCGGTGCCAATTCTTTGAGACTCACTTCCGTGTCCACGTGATTATGGGTAAATGTCCTCAGCGCGGGCGTGAGGATGTCCGTCAGGACGGACGGGATGTATCCCACGACGAGTTTTTTCACCGGGCGCCGGCGGAAAGAATTCATGTGGGAGGACGCCTCGGCCGACTTGCGCAGAATATCCCGCGCATGTACCAGAAAGCTTTCACCGGCGTCGGTCATGGTCAGGCCATCATGGGCGCGGGTAAACAAGGCCACACCCAATTCGTCCTCAAGGTCATGAATCTGCCGGCTGACGGCGGGTTGGGAAACGCGCAGGCGGCCGGAAGCGCGGCTGACGTTCAGCTCCTCAGCCACCGTCACAAAGTACCGCAGGTGCCGTAATTCCATGGAGCAGGCATAACCAAAAAGCATGGCCCGGAAAAGAACAAAGTATTGGCCAGGTTTTCCGCCCGAGGTAATGATGTTTCACAGAGATAAGAAATAAGAAATATGAAAACTGAACTTGTAACTCCAAACATTGTCAAACGTCCGGCGGAAGCGCGCGGCGTTGCTGAACTGGGTTGGCTGCACAGCCGTCATACCTTTTCTTTTGGCAATTATTTTGATGCTGACCACATGGGATTCCGTTCGCTGCGGGTCATCAATGACGATGTGGTGGAACCGGGTCGGGGTTTTGGCGAGCATCCCCACCGGGACGCGGAAATCTTCAGCTACGTCATCGAGGGCGAACTGGAGCATAAAGACAGCCTGGGTAACGGTCGCGTGATCAAGGCCGGCGATTTGCAGTACATCAGCGCCGGTCGCGGTGTGGTGCATAGCGAATTCAATCCATCGCCAAAAAAGCGGGTGCATTTTTTGCAGATCTGGCTGACGCCAAAAACCAGCGGTGGTGTGCCGCGTTATGCTGAAAAATCCCTCGGTCAGGCGGCCGGTCCAAACCAGCTCACCCTGCTGTTTGCCGGCAAGGCGCGGGAGCAGGCCATCGAAATCCGGGCCGATGCCGACATCTATTTTGGCAAACTGGACGCCGGCCGGCAGCTCGAACATTCATCGCCGGCCGGCCGAGGGCAGTGGCTCCAAGTCATTTCCGGCGATGTCTCGGTGGCAGGTGAAAATCTCAAACCAGGGGATGGCTTGGCCATTGAAAATACCCGGACGCTGTCGATCAAGAGCGGGGGCGGAGCCGAATTTCTTTTGTTCGACTTGAATTAGTCGACAACCAAACAGCAAGCAAACAACAAACATATAGAAAGGAAAGAATACCATGAACCAATACCATAAACTCTACACCGCGGCGGATTCCGTCATTGTGTTTATCGACCAGCAACCCCAGATGACCTTTGGAGTGGCCAGTTCTGATCGTGCAACAATTATCAACAACACCACTCTGCTCGCGAAGGTTGCGAAGGAATTCAATGTGCCCGCTGTGATCACGGCGGTGGAAACCGAATCGTTCAGCGGTTACGTCTGGCCGCAATTACTCGATATTTTCCCCGGCCAGCCGGTAATCGAGCGCACTTCGATGAATTCGTGGGACTCGATGGAGTTCCGCAAGGCCATTGAAGCGACGGGCCGGAAAAATATCATCATGACCGGACTGTGGACGGAAGTTTGCATCACCTGGCCAACCATCGAAATGCTCGGCGCGGGTTACAATGTTTACGTGGTCGAGGATTGTTGTGGTGCAACATCCCCGGCGGCGCAGGAAGCGGCGCTCTCACGCATGGTGCAAGCCGGCGCAGTTCGCCTGACGACCATTGGCGCTTTACTCGAATGGCAACGCGATTGGGCCAAACGCGATCATTACAACAACCTCATGGGGCTGCTCAAACAACAGGCCGGTGCTTATGGGGTCGGCGTGGAGTACGCCTACACGATGGTGCATCACGCGCCGCAGTCGGCACAAAAACCTCAAATCGTACCCAAAACGTCGCATTGACGGTGTATCAACAAACTCAAACAAATATGAAAACCAAAGTTTTCCTTTTGTGCCTGGCGGTGGCGACTTTTGTCGCCACCGCGCGGGCGGCTGATCCGACTGCTGCGCCAACGGAGAACGTTTTCGAGGCGAAACCGCTTGGCATCAGTATGTCCATCAAGATGATTGGCCCATATACGCAGGACGCTGATCTGCAAATCATCTGTCTCTTCAAACATAAACGGACCGGCGACACCTACCAAGGGGCAGCGAAGGCGACAGACGAACATCTGGGCGGTATTGTTTCCGCCTTGCGCAATCGCGGCGAGTTTATCGGCGAACTGGGAGAGACGTTTCTGTTCACGCCGCCCAAGGGTTCCATTCCCGCTAAGCGATTCATGATCATCGGCCTGGGGGATGAGAAAGACTTGTCCCTCGATTCATTGCGCGTCGTTGGGCGTATCGCCGCCCGCGAGGCGGTGAGGCTTGAGGCCAAACACGTTGCCTGGGCGCCCGTCATTCGTGACGAGGGCAATACCACGATTGAGGTGGGCTTGGGAGACCGCACCTTCGTCGAGGAAATGCTGTCTGCTTACGACACGGAAAAGCGTCTCCAGGCACAGGGACTTGCTCCCGATTTCAGCATTGAAAGTTTGGTCATTGAAGCCGGACCGGCTTATTTCGACAGCGCTGTAAAGCAAGTCGGCGAGGGCATAGCATCAATCAGTCCAGAATTGGCCACACGCGATTCCTCTCCATATGGTCAGATCTCAAAATAAGCGATGCGCAAGGTCATCCTCATTTCGTTCTCGGTCATGTTGCCGGCAGCGGTTCCGGCTGACGAAATGACGATCACCGGTGAAACCCCAGCCCCGCCACCGGCTTACAACATGTTGCGATTCGACGAGAATTATTCCTGCCTGGCCAATCCGGCGAACCGCACCGACTGGTTTGACCCGGTCAAGTATATCCCGTTGCGGACAAATGATCCGTCGTGGTATTTGACCTTCGGGGGCGAATTGCGCGAGCGCTTCGAGGGGAATTACGATCCCAATTTCGGGATTCACAGTAAGGAAGCCGATTCCTATTTGCTGCAGCGCATCACGCTGCTTGCCGATCTGCACCTCGGTGAGCGGGTGCGCTTTTACGCGGAGGGCATTTCCGGCCTGCAGGAGGGTGACTCGCAGCCCGCGCCCCCGGTGCAGCAGGACCCGATTGATCTGCAATTCGCGTTTCTCGACTTGGTGCCGTATTTGACGGAGGACGAAAGTCTCACGTTGCGTGCCGGGCGGTTCGGAATGAGCTTCGGATCGGGCCGGCTCGTCGCCACGCGCGCGGCACCGAACATCCCATTCCGGTTTAACGGGATTGAGGCCATTTACGCCCGGCCACTATGGGAGGCGACGGCGTTTCTCACGCAACCGGTGGAAGACAGTGGAGGCATCAGCGGCAGCGACCCCGGAACGGAGTTTTGGGGGCTTTATCTGACACATTGGTTCCGCGCGTCACATACCCTCGGTCTGGACCTGTATTATTTTGGCATTCACCGCGAACACGGCGCTTATGCCTCTGGAATGGGCGACGAACACCGGCATTCGCTGGGTGCCCGCGAATTCGGCGAATGGAATGGCTGGGATTGGAACGCGGAGCAAGTCGTGCAAGTGGGCACCTTCGGAAACGAGTCCATCCTCGCGTGGACCGCCGCACTGGATTCGGGCTACACTTGGGATGCCATGTGGAGTCCCAGGCTGGGTCTGAAAGCCGGCATTGTCAGCGGCGAGCATAACCCAAGCAATGGGCGCTTGGAGACGTTCGACGCGCTCTATTTCAAATCCGGTTACTTCAACGACGCCAGTTTGATCCGTCCTCAAAACATCATTGGCGTCCACCCAAACTTTGCAGTAAAGCCGTCGCGAACCGTGACGGTGGACGGCGGCGCGAACTGGTTTTGGCGCTATTCGCAAAATGACGCGGTCTATGCGGTGCCAGGATTCGTCTCGGTTCCCGCACTGAAGACCGCTTCGAGCTATGTCGGGACCGCACTTGATTTGAATTTGACATGGCAGATACAACGGCACGTCAGTTTTCAGACATCCTATGTGCATTTTTTCACCGGAAGTTATATTCACGAGGCGGGCGGCCACGATGTGGATTACGTGTCAGCGACGATCGATTTTCTTTTTTAGCGAACGGGATCAAACCTATGAACGAACCGATTCACGTAGCGATCGTCCGAACAGTAAAGCCAGGTTGCGAGGCGGCATTTGAGATGGCGCTCCACGATTTTGTGCGGAGATCACTCACGCTGCCGGGGCAGACGGGTGTCCATGTCATGCGCCCGGCGCCTGGCAGCGAATCCCGCGAATATGGCATCATCCGCGGATTTGCCAGCCGCGATGCGCTGATGGCCTTTCGCACCTCCCCTGAATACCTGGAGTGGAATCAATTCGCGGTCGGTTTGACGGAAGGCAGCGGGCGATTCCAGGAATTGTGCGGGCTGGAAAGTTGGTTCACATTGCCAGGCCAGCCGCTGCGGCCGCTGCCGCAGTGGAAAATGGCTTTGGTCACCTTCATCGGGGTGGATGTGGTCACCACGCTGCTCTTCTGGACCATCGCCCCGGCGATGCAAAACTGGCCGTTTTTGATCCGGAATTCCGCGTTCAACGTCGTCGTCGTCGCCTGTTTGACTTGGATCGCAATGCCGCTGCTGACGCGCATTTTTCACGGATGGTTGCGAGCGAAGTAGGGGAATTTTTTCATGCACAATAAAATGGAACCTTCTGATTTTACATTTAACCGCCATTAAACAATTAACAAAACTCAAAAGATTATGGAAACATCACAAATACCCGATCTCGTTCTCTACAATGGACGCATTACCACACTTGATCCGAAATATCCCGAAGCGACCAATGTGGCCATCAAAGACGGGCGTGTCATCGGTGTGGATGACGCGGAAGAATATCAACACGGGCCGGACACCAAGGTCATCGATCTTAAGGGCCGCCGGGTCATTCCGGGCCTGAACGACTCGCACCTCCATGTCATTCGCGGGGGACTTAACTACAACATGGAATTACGATGGGACGGCGTGCCATCGCTGGCGGATGCGCTCCGGATGCTGCGTGAACAGGCGCAAAGAACTCCGCCCGGTCAATGGGTGCGGGTGGTGGGCGGGTGGACTGAATTTCAATTCGCCGAGCGGCGGATGCCGACGCTGGAAGAAATCAATGCCGCCGCCCCCGAGACGCCGGTGTTTATTTTACACTTGTATTGTCGGGCCTTGCTGAACCAGGCCGCACTCCGTGCCTGTGGTTACACCAAGGACACACCCAATCCGCCCGGTGGCGAAATCCAGCGCGACGGCCAGGGCAATCCCACCGGGCTGCTGATTGCGCGTCCAAACGCGACGATTCTTTACGCCACGCTTGCCAAAGGACCGAAGTTGCCGCCAGAACAGCAATTGAACTCCACGCGTCATTTCATGCGTGAACTCAACCGGCTCGGTTTGACGAGTATCATCGATGCCGGCGGCGGATTCCAAAATTACCCGGAAGATTACGCGATTATCGAGGAACTGCACCGCAAGGGAGAGATGACGCTGCGGATCGCTTACAATCTCTTCACGCAAAAACCTAAGCAGGAGAAGGAAGATTTTGCGCGCTGGATCAAGCTGACGGGACCGGGCAAAGGCGACGATTTCTTCCGGTGCAACGGTGCCGGTGAAATGCTCGTCTTCTCGGCGGCAGATTTTGAAGATTTTCTGGAACCTCGACCCGATCTCAATGCGTCGTTGGAGAGTGACCTCAAACAGGTCGTCTCACTGCTCGCCGCGAACAAATGGCCGTTCCGCCTGCACGCCACTTACGACGAAAGCATCACGCGCTTCCTTAATGTATTTGAGGAAGTGAACCGTGAAACTCCGTTCAAGGGCCTAAACTGGTTCTTCGATCATTGCGAGACGGTTACCGATCGAAATTTGGATCGGATCAAGGCGCTGGGCGGCGGCATCGCCATCCAGCACCGGATGGCCTATCAGGGCGAATATTTCATGGATCGTTACGGCAAACAAGCTGCGGAACGAACTCCGCCGGTGCGGAAAATGTTGGAGTTGGGAATTCCGGTCGGCGCCGGAACAGATGCAACACGTGTCGCAAGCTACAATCCCTGGGTTTCTTTATACTGGCTGGCCACGGGCAAGACGGTCGGAGGCGTGTCAATGTATCCTGACAAAAACGTGCTGACGCGTGAGAATGCGTTGCGGCTCTATACCCAGGGCAGCAGCTGGTTTTCAAGTGAGAGCGGGAAGAAGGGAGCCATTGCCGAGGGCCAATTGGCCGATCTGGCAGTGCTGAGTCATGATTATTTTTCCGTGCCAGACGAGCAAATCAAGAGCATCGAATCGGTGTTCACCGTGGTTGGCGGGAAGATTGTGCATGCCACCGATGATTTTGCGCCCTTGGCACCGCCGCCGATACCGGTTCTGCCGGAATGGTCTCCGGTCAAGGTGTTCGGTGGCTACGGCGCACCGTTGGACGTTCGCAAGGCCGCCCGATCAGGGGTGCCGATGGCGCAGATCCACGAGCATAGTGCGGAATGTAATCACGGTTGCGCCCATTCCGCCCACCAACTGCTTGCGGGCGTCGAAGCCGCCCGAAACCGTTATGCTGATTTCTTCGGCCTGGGTTGTGACTGTTTTGCTTTTTGACGCTGCCGAGCAGCTTTAATCAACGGTCTTATGAATAAAATATCAGCCGCCAATGTCTCCACGCCAATTCTCCAGGTGAATGAGAACGTGAGCTTGGAAGAGCAGATTGCCCAACGAGCGCATGAACTTTGGCGCCAGCGCGGTCACAAACATGGAAGCGATCTGATCGATTGGCTTGAGGCGGAGCGAGAGATCAATGAATGGCACCAAAAACGGCTCAAAAAGGGTTGAATCATGAACCTGATCAAAAACTCACTGACGGTGGACCCGAACGGCGCCGCGGCAAATCTCGGGCATCTCTTCCTTCGCGTTTCGGCGAGACTGATGATTTTTTACATTCATGGGGTGCACAAACTGGAAGGTTGGATCGCCTATCTCCAGCACGGCACGCCCTGGACATTGGAGGGGGAGGTGGCCGGAATGCACATACCGGCACCCCTCGCGTCGGCAGTTGCGGCAACTTTGGTGCAGTTCATCTGCTCATTGTTCATCGTCGCAGGCTGGTTCACCCGAATTAATGCCGTCTTACTGGTCTGCGCCCTGAGTGGCGCGATTCTCCAAAATCTGCTGGCCGGACGCGACCCGCAACTGGCCATCCTCTATACGTTGGTCGTGGTGACCCTGATTTTGATTGGCGGGGGAAAATATTCTCTGGATGCCCGAATCTTCTCAAAGGGGGAAACCCTGTTAATCTAAAGCGGCTTAAACTGTAGCCATTCCAAGGGTAGGGCGTTGCTGCCGCAACGCCGGCGGCCCTGCTGCGCCGCCCTACCAGGATTGAGCAGACTCGGCCACAGTTTTACTTGAGCCGCTGTAGTCAAGGATATGCAGAGGCAAATGGCGCAGGCGCATTGAAATGTGACAGGTCCGCATTTCGTTGGCCTGCACGAACACTTCGATCAAATTGATGACGCGGTGGAATCTTATTTGGATCCGATCGCCGAAGGCATGGTTCGTGTTTCCGTCGTATGGTCAAGACGTGAAGAATGTCCGCCGGGAGTTGCGGATGGAATTGCTCATGTTAAATTGGTGCAAGATACATCATGAGTGATATTGTTAATTTGCTGGTCAGACATGGAATCGGCATTCTTTTTGCGGCGGAATTCATCGAGCAGATCGGCATCCCCCTGCCGGCTTCGCCCTGGTTACTGGCGGCAGGCGCCTTGATTGGTGGCGGCAAAATGTACTGGTGGATCGCGCTCCTCGCTGCCGCCTTCGGATCACTACTCGCTGATTTGATTTGGTTTTATCTGGGGCGTTATTATGGCAGCCGGGTGTTGGCCATCCTTTGCCGCGTCTCGCTGGAACCGGACTCGTGCACCCGCCGGACGCAGAATCTTTTCACCAAATACGGCATGCCGGGCCTGGTTTTCGCGAAGTTCATACCCGGCTTGAGCACTTTGGCACCGCCGCTTGCGGGCAACTCCGGGGTGAGCGTCCCGCGATTTCTCCTCTTCGACGGCTTGAGTTCGCTTCTGCACGCGGGAAGCTATATCCTGGTGGGCGTCCTGTTCAGTCATCAACTGGAACAGATCCTCCATGCGCTTGCCGGGCTTGGGCGAAGCGCGTTTGCAGTGCTTGGCGGATTGGCGGCAGTTTACATCGCCTACAAATATTTCCAACGCCACCGATTGTTGCGCGAACTGCGAATCGCACGGATCACCGTGGATGAGTTGCATGAGAAGCTGGAAGCGGGTGAAAACCCGATGATTCTGGACCTGCGGCCGCTAATCGAACTTGAACAGGATCCCGCGTTGATTCGGGGTGCACTGCATATGAGCATGGAAGAGATCGAACACCGTCAGCAGGAAATTCCCCGGGATCGTGACATCATTCTCTATTGTTCGTGTCCCAACGAAGTGAGCAGTGCGCGGGTCGCGTTGACGCTTCGCCGCAACGGCATTTCGCGAGTCCGGCCGTTGCTGGGAGGAATTGATGCCTGGCGGGATCGCAATTACCCGACGGAAGCAAAGGCGCCTTTGGCTGTCGGTTTACAGGAGGCCCTGAAGGGGTCACCACTATGATTGTGGCAAACAAGCTTTGGTAGCCGGCTCCGGGGTGACATTGAGGCGGAGGTCGGAATCGAACGCGGAAGCTTTACCGCTCCAAACCTAACACACTCTGTTTCAAGCCCTAATATACCTTGATTTTAAAAGGGTTCAAGCTGTTTTTATGACCGCCCGTTCAATGCCCAGCCATTGCCCAGTTACCGCCCTTTCAGTGCTTGCCAGGTGAAACTTTAGGTGAAGATAAAGCCCAAAAAGCCAAACCTCCCGCTTTGCACCTCTGCATAACTGACAACTTCACATAATTTTTGTTTATGCACAGCTTGGCATAACAAGAAAAACTTCCTCTTCATCGGCCACCCCGAGGCAGGCCAGCGGAGCGCGGTGATCTACTCGGTGTTGGGCAGTTGTCGGCGCCTGGGTATCAATCCGGCGGAATATCTTCAAGACCTCTTCGAACGCCTGCCCAAAGCCAAGACTTCGGAAATCAAATCCCTGACTCCGGCTGCCTGGCTCAAAGCCAAACTGGCCGCAGCTCGTCAGTCCACTTAACTCCCAAATCGCTCCTCAAATCAGCTTTCGTGCCGTTATCCCGTGCAGTTTGCCGGACGGATACGTACAAAATACATTTCGGACAACCGAAGTCCGACAGTCTCCTCATATTTATGACATCTATCAGAAACCGTTCAAGAGGTGGTTCCCCGGACGCTTACGATTGGTGAACCCAGTCGCCATCAGCATCCGTCGGCATACTTGAATCCGAGGCAACGCGAACCCGTTCGACCCTCGCTGGCACGCCTACTTTGAAGATCGTGCGTTCTTCAAGAAACTTTGCATCCATCGGCACGAGGCGGGATTGAAACCGACAAGTAAACCGGCTCCGCCATAGGCGGGGCTTCGTATCGGCTTGAGCTGGATGAAGGGATACTTTCATGTCAGGTTCTTGAGGTAGGGAGTGACAGCAATGCTACTCCCTTACCCGACAGTTCGAGTTTATAGGACCACCCCTTTCAAGGTTTTCAAACAGATTTCTGCTTACTAATCTCAATTACCCTGCAACTTATTTCGTGGGCGACCACAATCAGCGCCATATCATTATCCAACCTATGAATGCTATTCACGACCGAGCGGCAAAACTGAATCCAACTGCTTTCATTCTGAACATTGAACAATTCAACCCCAGCTTTTTCGCGAAGAGATAACCGGGCATATTTAATTACGCATTTACAAAATAATAATAAGTGAACGTCGTTTTCATATATTAACAACTCCGCCACATCACTGCCCGCGTGGTCCAAAGAGTACTCATAGAGTTTAGACTTCATATCAATATCCTTTCTCTTTCATACAATCTTCGTACACTTTTTGCTTTTCATCACGAGGCAGAGGACAGCCAGTTTGTCGCCGGACAGCTTCATCATATTTGCTCACTCGATCCAAACATTCTATCTGAGCTGCGGACTTTTTTTGGGTCCGGTTGATTTGGCAGTGGATTTTGTATAGGAAAAGGGCTCGTGGCATTATTCCAAGAATTCACCCCATTCGGCTGTGCTTCAGCATCACTTTGCGCGCTTGAAACACCTAATGCAAATGACGCTCCAAAAACCACCCCCATCGCCAGTCCAGCCCCACCTTCTTCTGCTGCAGCGCCCACGCCAACCGCAGTTGCCACATTAACTAACGAAACGGGTGAGGGCATTGTCAGTAACAGCCCCAAGGGGTCAATGTAGTTAACGGGGTAGTTGCCCACGAATCGATATAGGTTCAATCCGCCTGCCTCTTGAATCGGATCTCGCGTTGGCCACCTTTGTAAGTTAGGATCATAGAATCTATACAAATAATAATATAATCCTGAGTTGGCATTCCATTCTTTGCTACTGTAGCGGTAATTGTTCGCGCCAGCCAAAGTGCCATATTGCGCTAAAGTGTTGCCGAAAGGGTCGTAAAGGTATTTAGCAGCAATTGATCCGTTCGGATAAATCATGCAGGTCACATTACCATTACCGTCGGAATGGTAAAACGCACTAGCAAAGGCGTTGTCGCCAATCCATTGGCCCATGTCAGTTCGCGCCAACAATCCGCCAATTCCTCCAGCACCCTGCAACGACCCGCTCAAATCATTTCCGCGCGTATACGTCACCGTTGGTAGATTGTTCGCGTTCCGTTCCTGGACCACAACATTTCCATCATAAACGAAATGAACCTCGTTTGTCTCCGTCCAGGAACCGCCGATCCACCCGTAATCCCGCTCAATCCGGCGGCGCATCCTGCCATCATAAACGAAATTATTGCTCCAAGTGTTGGCGACCCAAGCACTGATCAACTCGTTCTCGTCGTCATAGGCGAAGTTTCGAGTCCCGTCAGACAATAAATTGCCGTTGGTATCGTAGTTGAATCCGTTGGTTATTTGCAGACTCACCGTGACACTATTCGTACTCGAGCGACCGTACACATCCTTTGCAATGGCGGTATAAGTATTGTTGCCGTTCACCCAAGATTGGTTTGTGCTGGCAAAGGAACGGTCCGCGTACAACGCAGAAGCAAGTGAGTTTACTGTGACATTCGTTGCCGGGCTGGTGGTGGATCCGGCCACCGTCAATTGTCCGTTGTTGGTCAGTGTCGTGAGTTCGTTCAGGTTGTTGACACCGAACGTTTGAAGCAGGGAATAATTTGTTCTTTGATAAAGGTTGCCAACGGCGTCGTAAGCATATCCGAATTGCTCCTGCCATCGGTTTGTGGTTCCGCCGATCTCCTTGCCAAGCGCCGTCTTTAATTCGCCCACGTTGTCGTAGGCATATTTCACGACATCTCCAGCAGTCCGCGTCACACTGGTCCGCTGTCCTGCTTGATTGTAAACGTAGCCGTACGCATCCAATATCGCTGAGCTGGAATTCACCAGCTTCGTGGAAAGCATTCGCGCCAGGTTGTCAAAGGTGTTGGTGATATCCGCTCCGTTGGGGAGGGTCAACTGGTCAACGCGCTGCAATTTAGACGGGTCGTAAGCGTAGCCAAAAGAACCAACTGGCGAGGAGAGCGTCATCAAACGCCGAGCATTGTCGTAACCGTAGGACTGGCTCCACGGCGACGCATTCGGAGCCTGAATGCTCATTCCTGTTCTCAAGCGATTGGCATAATTGTAGCTCACAGAATCGTTCGGCCACAGGCCGCCCTCGCTCAACAGCTGGCCGACTTGATCGTAAGCATACGTCGTTGTCCCCGCCGCGTCAACCATCCCAGTCAATCTGCTCAGGGCATCGTAATTCAGTTTAACAGCGGCGCTGACCGGGTAACTGACGTTCGTCAGATTGCCGACCCCGTCATAAGCGTGAATGGGTCAGTCCTAGGATGTTGGTATTTCAATTTATTTTTTGGTAATGGTTTCCAGCTTCGCCCGCGCGTGCCGGGCTTTGCGCACGTCGCGCGCGCTCAGCTTGCGCGGCCCGCGATGATAATGATTGCTCATCAGGACATAGGCATGGATGCGCCAGCCCGTCTTCTCACAGGCTTCACCCAAAGTCCCCAGCAACCGTCGCCGATCTCGGTCATCGCGAAAAATCACCTGCCACTGGCTCCCCCGCAGTCACGCTTGTCCCGCCGCCGCCTGGCGAAGGCGGATGGTAAACCGCACCCGCATATTCAATTCGCAACGGACGAGCCATGACCAAGCTATGCCACTCCAATCCCAGCATCTCGTCAAGAACATATTTACCATTTTCCTAGGACTGACCCTTTCATTGCCAACTCCGTTGCCGTCATCGTTGCCGTCTGCGGTTGAAAAAGTCCCTTATCCCGTAAGGAGTAAGGCGTCCCACCTCAAATCACGGTGCTTCTATCGTCCACAGGCCGTTCGTGTCAAACGCAAGTTGATGCCATTGCCCGTTGATGACGATGCCATTCTTTTCGTTGCGTCTATCAACTGGACACCATGTTTGATTATACCAAACCTCCTGCTTGGAAGGGACGCCATTTGTGTCGTAG
>Ga0207029_10221_pt1 | contig 14786 bp, 18 predicted proteins | sample Alteio_BWMinCont_39_FD_153282 | JGI IMG/M metagenome (GOLD analysis project Ga0207029, IMG submission 153282) | Enriched cells from forest soil in Barre Woods Harvard Forest LTER site, Petersham, Massachusetts, United States -... | ecosystem: Environmental > Terrestrial > Soil > Temperate forest >...
CAACCGGTATCTCATAAAAGGCAGCCAACTCGCTCCACAGTTGACGCCAACGATAAACATCGCCATTTGACACGTTGAAGATTTCGTTCCTTGCTTTGTCCTCGCCCAACGCCCACAAGGTCGCACGCCCGAAAAGTTCTGCGTCAATCGTCTCCTGCAGCGTATTCCATCCCTCCCGTCGACCGGGATACCTGAGCGGCAACCCGAGTTCCCGGCTCATCGCCGCGTAAGTAGCAAGGCCCGTCACAAGATTCATTGGCGAATTCAGGCTCGGCCCCATGACCAGATGAGGGCGTAGAACCGTCCAGCTTGCGCCATTTTTCTCACACCATTCCGCTACAATGTCTTCTTGTTGATGGTAGTGGATTGGCGCAATGAGGCGCGGCGCGGACTCCTTGGCCGGAGCGTTAAAGGACCCCAGATGGAAACCGTAGGATTTGGCACCCCCGGTAAGCACGACGCGCTGGAGGGGGATATTTCGCGCGGCCAGGGCGTCAAGCGTGTTCGTGAGCATTTTTGCGTTAGGCTCGACTGTCTCGGCCATCGTGGGCTTTTCAACATAAGCGGCAAAAACCAGGTCGGTCACGGTATTTAAATCTGCAAACACCTTCATCGTGCCTTTGCGGTCAAGCAGGTCGACATTGAGGTGGCGTAACGCAGCAGGGGGACGATGCGAAGGCACCGGCCGGCGAGCTGCCGTGGTAATGCGCCAGGCGGGATTCGCCGCAGCGGCATCGAGCACCCCTGTACCGAGGACACCATAGGGACCGACGAGCAGGATTTCGCGAGAGGGGGGCGCATTTTCAGCCGAGTTCACCTTTCCGTTCACAGAGCCTTTGGTTAATCTTTTCGAATTCATTCGCACGCGGGGTAATTATCGAGCAAAAAATCAGGCCTTTCCTCCAAAACTGGCATAGTCATCAAGTTCGATGGCTTCGAACCAGGTTTTGATGTCCTCGCGGGTCTTGCTGAATTTCCCGACATATTCGGTAAAGAGCGCCAGCGTTTCAGCGTCGCTGTCCGGTCCGCGTTTTTCCATGAAGGCTGACCAGGATTCAATTTCCCACGGTGCGCGCGGCGTTTTGGAATGTGCCTGAACCCATTCAAGGATTTCGCCGTCGCCTTTGCCGGTGGCCAATTCATTCAACAGGGCATCGGGGTCGAAGCCGAGGAACCTGACCAGATGCTGGTCGGTGCCGGAGTTATAATTGTATTCGCCGTTTTTCCTGGCGAGGGTCGCCCGGCCCTTGTCGAGCATCCGGGCCAGGATGACGTAGTTGCCCAAACGAATGCGAAAGCTCCGGGGCGGCCGTTCAGTCAGATCAATAAAGGAAGTTTTAGTTTTCATAATTGTGATTTAGATTCTTCGTAGAACGGATAATCCGTATATCCATGCGCATTGCCGCCATAGAAGCTACTGCGGTCATAGGGGTTCAGCGGCAGCCCGAGCCTGATGCGCCTGGGCAGATCAGGATTCGCGACAAAATGGCGTCCGAATGCAACCAGGTCGGCATCGCCTCTGGTGACAATTTCACCGGCCCCTTTGCCGTCGAACCCTCCGGCTGCCAGTATCGTACCCTTGTAGAATTTGCGGAAATTGACGACCGCGACTGGTGGCAGGCCTTCAGCTTCTTCCTAGCTGCCGATCACGCGGGGTTCGACAACATGGAGATAAGCGAGGCCGAGGGGAGCGAGCGTCTTGACGACAGAATCGAACGTCGCAGCCGGATTGCTGTCCGACATGCCGTTCCATTTTCCGCCTGGAGCAATCCGTACGGCAACGCGATCATAGCCCCATACTGAGGCGACGGCGTGAGTGATTTCCATCAGCAAACGCGCGCGATTTTCCGGTGGGCCACCATAACTGTCGGTGCGCTTATTGCTGCCATCCTGCAGGAATTGGTCGATCAAGTAACCATTGGCTGCATGAAGCTCGACACCGTCAAAACCCGCCGCTTTGGCACGTTCCGCACCCCTGCGGAATTCTTCGACGATGCCGGGTATTTCCCTGATATCAAGCGCGCGGTTTGGTGACACTGGCACCATCCCTTTATTTGTAATAGCCAAGCCCTCATAAGGCGTGACTGAAGCTGACACCGGCGTCACACTACCTGTCAGGTCGACATGCGAAGTGCGACCGACATGCCATAATTGCATGAACATCTTGCCGCCTTTGGCATGGACGGCGTCGGTGATTTTCTTCCAACCAGCGATGTGTGCATCGCCATAAATGCCGGGCGCACCAAGATAGCCGCGACCGGTCAGCGCCACGGGCGTCGCTTCAGAAATGATCAGACCACCTTCCGAAGCGCGCTGCGCGTAATATTCAACCATGAGATCGCCAGGAACATCGCCCGGCTGTTCGGAACGCAAGCGCGTGAGCGGAGCCATTACGACGCGATGAGACAAGGCGACGGGGCCAACGCGGACGGATGTGAAAAGTTTGGACATAGGTACTTTCTTGTGTTTATGGATTGGTTAATTGGAGCTTTTTACCGGGCCGATTTGCCGCCATCGACGAGAAGCGAAGTTCCAGTAATGAAGCTGGCTTTTGGCGAGGCAACAAAAAGAATGGCTTCCGCCAATTCCTCAGGGGTTCCCATGCGATTGAGAGGTACGCCGGAAATAAGAAAGGCTTTTTTCTCTGGCGTACCGGTAAAGCGGGTGAGCATGCCGGTATCGGTTGGGCCCGGTGAAATTGAATTGACGCGAACTCCGAACGGAGCGCCTTCAAGCGCGGCTGTCTGAGTCAAACCTTCGACGGCATGTTTGCTCGCTGCGTAAAGTGAAGCCCCCGGTACACTTCGATGTCCAAGCGTTGAGGACACATTGACAATACTTCCGGACTTTTGCGTCTGCATAACGCGCATTTCATGCTTAAGGCTCAGCAACACACCAAGAACATTAGTGTCAAAGGTCGCAGCATATGATGCGGCGGTTTGCTCGGCAATCGGGCCCGGCTTGCCTTCCGTGCCGGCGTTGTTAACGGCAATATCAAGACGGCCAAAACGTTTGACTGTTTTCTCGACTAGATTTTTGACCTCGTCTTCATGACGAACGTCTGCCTTGATAAATTCCGCTTCGCTGCCAAGGCCACGTAATTCAGTGGCCAATTGCTGCCCTTTATCGTCCTGACGGCCCGAGACGACAAGTTTTGCTCCCTCCTTGGCAAAGGCTACCGCCGTAGCGCGGCCAATTCCAGTGAGGGCTCCAGTAATGAGGACGATCTGGTTATTCATAATTATTTTGCGGTTTTTTTCGTTTTTGGTTCGTGAAGCGGCATTCGTTGAATCGGTTCACGAATGCCGCTTCGTTCGGCCCCGTGTTGTTAAACGACGTGATCAGGCGTTCATGCCGCCATCGACTGTGAGGTTCGCGCCGGTGATGTAGGACGCCTCCGGACTGGCGACGAATGCCACCATCGCGGCAATATCGTCAACATGACCATAGCGATTGAGCGCGGTCTGAGCCTTCTGGGGCACCGCCCAATCACCCGACGCGGGGTTCAGTTCCGTGTCGATGGGACCGGGCTGAACATTATTGACCGTAATGCCCCGGCTTCCCACTTCCCTGGACAATCCCTGGGTAAATATTTTGACGGCTCCCTTGGTTGCCGCGTAAGGCACCAAGCCGGGGACCATTACGCGCTCGCCCACAGCCGAGCCGATCGAAATAATACGACCGCCGTCGGACAAGTGCTTCAGCGCCGCCTGCGTTGCGATGAATACGCCACGGATGTTAATGTTAATTACGCGGTCCATTTCTTCCAGTGTCGCGTCCTCGAACTTGTTGGGAATGGCCGTGCCGGCATTGTTAACCAGGATGTCCAATCGGCCGAAGGTCGTGAAAGCCTTTTCGACCGCAGCCTTGACCGCCTTGGCATCTGCGGCATCCGCTTGAATTGCGATCGCCTTTCCGCCGCGTCGTTCGATCTCCTTGACGACTGAAGCGGCGGCATCAGCGCCTTTGGTATAAGTAAATGCCACACTTGCGCCGTCGGCTGCCAGCCGCTTGGTAATCGCCGCGCCAATCCCACGCGAACCGCCCGTGATCACCGCGACCTTGCCCGCCAATTTTTGTCCATTGTTATTGCTCATATATTTTGTTCTTTCTTTGTATTGTATTGTGTTGTTGTTTGTTGCTCAGATTTGTGCCGTGCCACCCTCAACGAACAGTTCAAGGCCTTGAAAGTTGCTTCCGGTGACTCCTGCAAATGCCTGCCTCATTGTCTTTAGGTTCAGACGAATTGTGTTTGGGATTGAACCGGTAGTTTTCATCAGCACATTAGTTCCATTGTTCAGCAATATAGAACTATAAGATTCTCGTGTCAAGCTGTGCTGGCAATTTTTAATTATGCTTTTAGTTAAACCCTGCGTCGGTGCTGTCTGCTGGGGTGAATCACCACTATAGCCACCTGTGAGGCCGTTACATCCTTCACGATTTGCCTCAAACTAATTGAAGCGAGCGAGGCTTCCATCGCGTCCTGCGGTTTCGCCAGAGCTTTTTCGAGGGTTTCTTCAATTCGACAACTGACGATGAATGATTCCTGCTGAGCGTATTGATGGATCGAAATTGGCTTTGGATGCTCCATCGCTTGGTAAATTTCCAACAAAGATACAGTTTCGGGATCTTTGTCCACGCACGCGGCCCCCGACTTGCCAGTCATTATTCTAATAAGGTTGGCTTTGGCCAATTTCGCTAAAATACGGCGAACGAAACTCGCGTTCGTATTCACGCTTTTCGCAAGGTGAGCCGAAGTCGCCGACCTCTCAGGCTGGCAACACAACTCGACCATGAGATGAACGGCAATCGAAAACTGGACGTTGGTGGCCATCAGGCTGCGTCTCGCACTAAAAACTCAGGCGACTAGATGTGATCGTTGACTAGCACAATGCGGTAGCGGGCCTTGCCGGAGCGCAGGTGTTCAAGTGCGTCGTTCACCGCCGACATGGGGAACGTCTCGATAATGGGCGCAACGGAGTGGCGGGCACTGAATTCGAGCATGCTGCTGATCGCCGTCGGGCTTCCCGTCGGCGAACCGGAGATTGATTTCTGGCCCATGATCAGGCCAAACGCGGGAACCTGCATTGGCTCGAGAACGGCCCCGACGACATGGAGCCGTCCATTGGGCTTCAGGGCATCAAGCAAACCGGGAACATCAATTGGAACGTTAATTGTCGAAATAATCAAATCAAGGCTGCCGGCGATTTTCTTCAGCACCCCGTCACGCTTGGTGTTGTAAACGTGGTGGGCGCCAAGCTTGCGGGCCTCCGCCTCCTTACCGTCACTGGTGGTGAAGGCGTGAACCTCGCATCCCCATTTGTTGGCAAACTGAAGCGCCATGTGGCCCAGCCCGCCGATGCCGATGACACCAACTCGTGCCGTGGGCGGAATCTCGTAATGGAGCAAGGGAGCAAACACGGTGATTCCTCCACAAAGAAGCGGGCCGGTTGTCATCAGGTCGAGCGCGTCGGGCAGCGGGCGGGCCCATGTCCATTGGCAACGTAGACGATCGGCAAAACCGCCATAGTGGCCCACGATAGTGCCTTGAACCTGCGAACAAAGATTGTGATGGCCGGACAGACACTCGTGACAGGAAAGACAGCTATAGGCTGACCAGCCTACACCGACGCGCTGACCGATTTTAAGGCCTTTGGCGTGCCGGCCGATGGCCACAATAGTACCCACCGCCTCATGGCCGGGGACGAACGGATATTTGGACATGCCCCATTCGTTGTCTAGCATCGAAATGTCAGAGTGGCAAATACCGCAGTGGGTGACTTTGATCTCAACTTCCTCCGGCCCAAGCTCGCCGAGATCGAACTCGAAGGGCTGTAAAGGGGTCTTGGCGGTAGCGGCGGCAAAACCATAAGCTTTTGTAGTCATATTTCTTTCAGTTGATTGGCGTATTGGATTTTTATTTTGGTCGAAAGTTGTCGACCTTCGGGCTGTTATTTATTGGGATAATTTAAATTGCAGCGAGAACCGGGCGACGCCGGCCGAAGCAATGCACAGTCATTTGACGAGAGCCAGAATTGCATCGGCATCGTCTGGTGAGTGCGGGTCGGCATGGTTTTTCCCATACAAAGAGCCGATCAGACTTGCGCCCTGCCACCGTCAACGAACAGTTCGATGCCCGTGACGAAACTGGAGTCATCCGACGCCAGAAACAGCGCCGCCTTGGCTACTTCATCAGGTTCCCCAATGCGTCCCATGGGTACGGTGGACGCGATTCGCCCGATGACATCAGCAGGCTGGCGGCTCATCAGCGGAGTGTTGATGGGACCGGGACTGAGCACGTTCGATCGGATTCGACGGTCTTTCAAATCCGAAGTCCAGGTTCGTACGAAAGCGCGAACGGCAGCCTTGGTTGCACCGTAAACGCCAAAGGCGGGAGTGCCCTTTGAGCCCGCGACGGAGCCGGTGATGATGATGGAGCCACCATCCTTCAATAACGACAGCCCCTTTTGCACCGTGAACAATGCCCCCTTTACATTAGTATTAAAAAGTTTGTCGAAATGCTCTTCGGTGATTTTACCAAAGGGAGCGAATTCGCCAAATCCGGCGTTGGCCAGAATAATGTCAACGCGCCCCTTCTCTTTAGCGATGACTTCATAGAGACGATCAAGGTCGGCCAGTTTGGTAACGTCTCCCGGGACCCCGGTGACGTTCCGGCCGATAATCTTCACTGCTTCGTCAAGTTCCTTCTGGCGGCGGCCCGTGATAAAGACATAGGCTCCCTCGTTGACGAAAAGTTGCGCTGTGGCAAATCCTATCCCTTCGGTGCCGCCGGTGATGACTGCGACCTTTCCGCTCAATTTGCCCTCACTGGTTACTGCGAATGTGTTCATAATGTCTCCACGTTAAGACTCATTGTGTTTGCGATTAACCCAATGGTTTTTAGTCAGCGCCTCAGTTCCATTGTTCCGTAAAATAGAACCAGTGGACTATGCTGTCAAGTTGTGGTATTATTTTTCATGCGGCCACTTTATCATCCGTCTCTGAAAGAAATAACCGTACAGGGCATTCTGTATGCTCTCTCCGACCCTGTCCGGGTTCGCATTTACGCGGAACTGGCCCAGGCTGACAAGGCCATGAACTGTTCTGCGTTCCTGCCCAATGGGAAAGTGACGCTCCCCAAATCCACGCTTTCACAACATTTCAAAATTCTTCGGGAAGCCGGCTTGATCCGGAGTGAACGCAAAGGCGTGGAACTCAAGAACTCGACGCGTTGCCAGGAGTTGAAGAAAAAATTCGGGCCAATGGTTGTGGGGATTCTTAAAGCTTACGAAAACGAGGCCAACGAATCCAACCACTAACGCTCGCACAGGGAAGCACTACTTGTTGCCAAGTGTGACGACCAGCCGGTTGTGACCGTGAAGATTGACCGCGCCGGCCTCCCTGGTCCGTTGCTGATGAGCCTACTACAATCACCGATCAAAATCCGTCTGCGAACGCTTGATGGTCATAATTATCGGACCCTTTCATTTCTGTCAGCTCGTTTTCGCCCGCCTGGCAGCAGCAATGAAGTTGTCCGTTGCCGCTGAACGGAATGTCTTGCAATACGCAATGCCGACGCCGAGTGGCGGTGGTGCAGGTTGCAGCGGGCGAATTTTCAATCTCGGACTTCCGAGACCATCGAGCGGTTGTGCAATCACAGCAACGCCTCTGCCCGATCCGACCGCCGCGAGGAGGCTGTTGATGCTGTCGTGTTCCTCGGCAATTTGCGGCGAGCGGTTCAGTGGCGCAAGCAAATCGGCGATCCAAGCGTGATGTTCCGGGTAGTCTGCGACCGTGAAGGTGATAAGTCGCTCTTTGGCGACTTGTTCCAGCCCGACTCGACGCGCTCTTGCCAGCGGGTGAGCCGGATTCATAACTATGCACACCGGCAGACGCTGCAATTCCTCGAAAACCAATCCGGTCAACACCTTTGGAGGCACCTGCACCAGCATGGCCACATGGAGCTTTCCAACCGTCAGTCCGTGCAACATATCTTGCGTTGACAAATCGTGAAGCTCCACACGCACACCTGGATTGGATTCCTGGAAGTATTTGAGCGCCCGCGGCAGGAGTTCGACCGTCAATGATGGCGCATAGCCGATGCGGATTTCGCCTCGCTTTCCCCCGGCCACGGCCTTCGCCATTTCCACAGCCTCCTCCGTGCGTTGCAAGATATTGCGGGCTTCAGTCAGGAAAGCCCGACCGGCTTCAGTGAGGCGCACGGCATTGGCATGGTGATTAAAAAGTGCGATGCCAAGCTCATCCTCCAAATTCCGGATTTGCCGGCTCAACGGCGGCTGCGACACGTGAAGCCGCACGGCGGCGCGCGTCACGTTCTGCTCTTCGGCGACGGCCACGAAATATCGCAGGTGACGGAGTTCCATTTGCGGCAGTATACCCAATCGGCATGGTGAGCCAAGCAACAAGGTATTTCCGCCGCATCGGCCTGGCAGATAGTGTGAGAGCGATGCACGGTGTCAACGGCATCTCAAATGATAAACGAAAGGACCAAATCTATGGAAAACAAAAGATATTCGGAGCGGCTTACGCCGGAAAATGCCGCCCTACTTCTCATTGACCATCAAGTTGGACTGTTCACCGGAGTCAGAGACATCCCGGTGGGGGAATTGAAACATAACGTCGTCGCGCTGGCAAAAGCCGGCAAGGTCCTGGGTGTGCCGATCATTGTGACTGCCACTTCGCCGGAGATGTGGGGGCCGATCATTCCGGAGTTGACCGAAGCCTTGCCCGGAATCTCAATCATTAATCGAACCACGGTCAACGCGTTCGACGAACCCCGGTTTGCCAAAGCCGTGGAGGCGACCGGGCGCAAGAAGCTCATTATCGCCGGCGTTTCAACTGAAGTCTGTCTGGCTTTACCCGCCATTCATGCGACCGGGATGGGTTACGATGCCTATGGCGTGATAGACGCATCCGGTACATTCAGCGAAACCAAGCGCATCACCGGCTTGATGCGCATGGTTCAAGCTGGCGTAATTGTGGTTGATTATTCCACTGTCGCCGTGGAAATGCTGAAGGACAACGCGAATCCAAAGGCCGGCTCGCTGTATGGGGCGCTTGATATGCCCTTTGCCGTTTTGGTCGGACAATTGGCGGGAGCGTTTGCCAAGCGTTGAATCGCCGCCGAAAAATTCGCGATCAGGTCGGACGTTCCCGTATTTGATCGCCGAAAATTAAAAAACGGGGATCCACCTCGATGGATCCCCGGGTTGACCATTCACCCACTATTTGTATGGGTCGTTATTCGCCCACGACGATGTTTTTGGGCTTGGCTTCTTCGGCCTTCGGCAGAGTCACGGTGAGGATGCCGTCCCGATAGGCGGCTTTCACTTTGTCCGTCGCTACCGCCGCCGGGAGGTTCAACGTGCGGGAGAATTTGCCATAGTACCGTTCCTGTAGATGTAATGTGGTGCCCTCTTCAGCCGCTTCGGCCTTGCGTTCGCCGCTGATGACCAATGCACCATCGTTGAGCGCGACATCAATATCCTCGCGCTTCAAGCCAGGCACTTCCAGGCGCACGCGGAAACCGTCCTTGTCCTCTGCCACATCCAGGGCAGGTACCCAGGCGTTTTGCGCGTCAAAAAGCTGCTCCAGTTGATCCTGCAACGTTGTCAGCCGTCCCAACCCAAATCCCGCCAGGGCGGGCCGTTCATATTGTACTAGTCTCATAATGTTATCTTTTGTGTAAGTTAAGTGTTTCGTTGTTTGTTCCTGTTCCACCGACAACCTCATTCAAGCTTCGGCCATGCCACGACGGTGAAAGGGCAAAGTCCCCCTATATATCAAGGGTTTACGCATTTGTTAGATTTTGGCGACGGGTTTGGGCTGGGGAATTTTGGCACGATCCTGTGCCAGTTTTGAAAACTTTTGGCACGCTTGGCACAACAAAAAGCCCCGGACGAGTTATCGTCCGGGGCTGAATTAAATTGGCTGTAATCAGTCGAAGGCGTGGCCCGCACTGCACAAAACGTTTTTGACTTTGTGGCGGACAAGATCTTTGACGGCCTGGCGGGCCGGGCCGAGATATTTGCGGGGATCGAATTCGCCCGGCTTTTCCGCGAATACTTTGCGGATGCCGGCGGTCATGGCCATGCGCAGGTCGGTGTCGATGTTCACCTTGGTGCAACCCACGCGGCGGGCCACTTCGATGTCGCCTTCCGGCACGCCCTGGGCGTCCGGCATTTTGCCGCCGTACTTGTTGATTTCGTCCACGAGATATTTCGGTACGCTCGACGCTCCGTGCAACACCAGCGGATAATCGCCGAGGTTTGCCTCGAGCAACGCTTTCTTGATCAGTTTCAGGCGCTCGAGGTCCAGATGCTGTTCGCCCTTGAATTTGTACGCTCCATGTGAATTGCCGATCGCGATGGCGAGCGAGTCGCAGCCGGATTCCTTGACGAACTTGACGGCTTCCTCGGGCACGGTGTAATGGCCGCTCATGGAGTGCGCGCCGCCCTCTTCGCCTTCATCGAACTGTGCGCCGACGAGGTGGCCCAGTTCGGATTCGACGGAGCAGTTGAATTTGTGGGCGTATTCCACGACTTTCCTGGTGATCTCGACGTTCTTGTCGAACGCCTCGTGGGAAGCGTCAATCATGACGCTGGTGAAGCCCTCGTCGATGCACTGTTTGCACAATTCAAAGGTGTCCCCGTGGTCCAAGTGAACGGCAATGGGTATGTTCGACACGCTCACCGCGGCTTCAATGAGTTTCTTGAGATAAACCGGGTTGGCGTATTGGCGGGCGCCCTTGGAAATCTGCAGGATCAGCGGCGCTTTTTCCTCTTCGCAAGCCTCAATGATGGCCTGGATGAGTTCCATGTTATTCACGTTGAACGCGCCCAGGGCGTATTTGCCCTTGAGAGCCTTGGCGAACAGGTCTTTGGTGTGTGTTAATGGCATAAATGTTTAATTCGGTTCCGCGGGACAAATGATCCCTTGCTTATCCACAAACGCGAATGATAAAAAATTCCGGCCGAAAGAAAATGAAAATCTATTCACAGGCATTACGATGCAACATGGGCCAGCATTTGGCGAATGAGCGGTCCAGGAATGGTTCGTAGGGGCGCGACGCCACCATCCCACCCCGTGGCCCGGGAGGACGATGAGTCTCAAACTGCGCTCCGGTCACCAGACCGGAGCGACTTTATTATTCGTTGTCATTTTCCCGGGCGGCGCAATGTCACGCTGGTATCGGCCACGCCGGTCATGCGCGCCTGTAAATAACCAAACTGGCCGTGGAAATTCACGGCCACGCCGTGTTCCCGGCATAGATCCAGCGCGGGCGAACTGATGGTGCTGGCGCCGAACACACAAATTGATTCCAGGTGATGAATCGGAATGGAGAGTTTGCGCCAGCCTTCAACGACCTTCAAGGCCGCCCGGCGGTGGCAGTAGAGAAAATCGTTCAACAAGGGAGCGCCAGTGGTTCAAGCATTTTGACCTCCGCCGGGAATGTGTGGAAATCCGCGCGCCCCGTGCCAGAAGCGGACGATCTCAATCCGTTCCTCGTCGCGCCGCAGCCGGTAGATGACGCGATACGACCGGCAAATTACTTCACGCAGATTCGGTTGTCGGAACTCCGGCACCACGCGACCGATTTCCGGGTACGCCGCCACGCTCTCGGCACGCGTGATCAATTCATATCCCAGCCGCGCCGCCGCATCGGAATTGTGGCGGGCAACGTAAAGGACAATGTCCGCCAGATCGGCCTGCGCCGATGGCGCGATGATTACTTGCCAGCCCACTTGGCAATTTTGGCTTTGACCTCTTCAATCGGCACGCCTTCGCCGCGGTCGAGTTCGTCCAGCCCTTGCTGGACGGCCTGACGGAATTCCAATTCGTGGATGGCGTCATTAAGCGTGGCGTCCGACGGCAGCTTTTCCGCTATTTCCAACAGAATTTCTTTCGCACTCATGGTTTCAACAAGATAATCCATTCCCATTTTGATTGCCAGTTTGCAATTGTTTTCATTGTCGCTGTGTGCTGGATCAATTTGCTTCGGGAATTTCCCAAACCTGACGGCGGGCGTTTATCGGGGAGATCGGCTCGTTGCCGTCTTTCGGTGCTGACTTGGTAGTTGTGCAAGCAACGACTTGCCCGTACTTGTTTGATTCGGCGTAAATATCGCCATCGGGGGCGCTACCGGCATAATCGTTAAGTCCCTGCGTAAACTCGTTGCCCGTTGAAGCGAAAACTTCTGAACCGGATTCGGTGCCGGGCTTCTTTCTACCTGTCACGTGTCAGACACCTTGCGCTGCCGCAATCAATCCCCGACGCCGGCGAATTTATCGTCCACTTTGAGGTTCGCGGCCCCGGTGACGGTGGTTCGCCAATAAAAGGTGCGTCTCGGGCAACCAGTGGAAAGCTAGTTCCAAGGTGTTGGAGCATGGTGGAGTCAATATATGAAAACGAAAGCGGATAAGGAAAGCAACCGCTCATCGCCCCGCCCTGACGAGAAAGATTGCGAAAATTGCATCCGGGTCGCCTCCACCGCTTCACCCTTCAAGCTGGAGAAAATCCTGGTGCCGGTGGATTTCTCGGATTGCTCAAAAAAGGCGTTACAGTATGCCGTTCCCTTTGCCCGGCAATTCAAGGCGAGGATGATTTTTTTGCACGTGATGCCGGTCCATTTTACAGCCGGATGGGAATTTGAAGTGGGCAATTGTGACCTGCTGATTGAAGGCGATGCGCGAGTGCAGGCGGAGAGGCAATTGACCGCGCTGATTCAACAGATCGTACCTGCCAGAATCCCGACCCGCATCGACATCCGCCATGGCGCGCCGGCAATCGAGATCGTTCACGCGGCCAAAGAGCTGAATGCCGGACTGATCATCATGTCCACCCACGGGCATACCGGCCGCATTCACGCCTTTATCGGCAGCGTGGCCGCGGATGTGACTCGTCTGGCCCCCTGCCCGGTGTTGGTGGTGCGCGAACACGAGCGCGAATTTGTTCCCAGCGAATTTACCCTGGCAGGCGCCGCTCAAGACCTGCCCCAAACCGCCGACGTAGCCACCCCATGAACACCACCATTTCAACCGCGCCGTCCACAACACAAGTGACCTGGCCGACGGGCTTTTGCGACCCGGCCGCCGGAGGGTTACGCGAATTTTTAGGCAATCGCTTTGTTTACGCGGTGGTTTCGGCGCGCGCCCGCGGCTTGTCGATCGGGGTGAACATGAACCCGGATAAATTCTGCAATTTTGACTGCGAATATTGCGAGGTGAACCGGGCATTGCCGTCCCTCGAAAAATCCCTGGATGTGGACGTGATGGCCGCGGAGTTGCAGCGCGTGCTGGCGCAGGCCTATTCCGGGGAGCTGCGCACGTTTCCCCAATTTCGCAATGCGCCGCCGGACCTGATGCAACTGCGGCATGTGGCCCTGAGCGGCGATGGCGAGCCGACGCTATGCCCGAATTTTCTGGATGCGCTGCGCGCGGTCGTCCACGTGCGGGCCCTGGGCAATTTCCCCTTTTTCAAGGTGGTCTTGATCACCAATGCCACCGGCCTTGATCTGCCACAAGTGCAGGACGGCCTCAAGCTGTTTACTCCCCAGGATGAGGTGTGGGCCAAACTGGAAGCAGGGTCCCAGCGTTACTTGCAGGAGGTGAACCGGCCCAACTGCATGATCGAGAAGATCCTGGAAAACATTCTGCTGGCCGCGCGGCAACGCCCGGTCATCATCCAGAGTCTGTTCCCGTTGCTGAATCATGAGGAACCGTCGGCGGAGGAGATTGAGCATTACGCCAGCCGGTTGAGCGATTTGAAACGTGCGGGGGCGCAGATTCCGCTGGTGCAGATATATTCCGCCGACCGGCCCACGCCGCATTCGCGGTGCGGCCATTTGCCTCTCAAAACCCTCGCCCGGATTGCGCAACGGGTCCGCGAAGTCAGCGGCTTGAAGGCGGAAGTATTTTGATTCGACAAATTTTGGCGGGCGAATCGCAATTTTTGGCGGGCGAGGCCGCTGGAAAGCCGTTATAGTGTGGCCAGATGAAAGCATCAGGCTTCATCCTTGTACCCAATAATGAGCTATGGAAATTGACCCGACGATTCTGGCATCACAACCTTTTCTCAAAGGATTACCCGAACGGCTTTTGAATCTGCTGGTGGCTGAGGCCATGCCGGTGGATTTCAAGCCGGGCGCCCAGATCTTTAGTGCCGGTGGGCCGGCGAACCGTTTTTATCTGCTCATCAGCGGTGAAGTGGTTCTCGAATCTCCGGGTGACCAGCGCGACGATGAGCGCAAACCGGTGGTGATCGGAACCGTCGGCGCGGGTGAGGTGCTCGGCTGGTCCTGGTTGTTTCCTCCTTACTACTGGATGTATGAAGCCCGTGCGGTGACGCCGGTGCGCGCCATCTTTTTCTATGGATCACGACTGCGCGAGCAATGCGAGACCGACCACGAGCTGGGTTACCAGTTGATGAAGCGCACAAGCGAGATTGTCATCGGCCGCCTGCAATCGACGCGCCGCCGATTGCTGGAACAGTATTAAGATGAACCTGTAACACGGCTGCCCTTCCAGACCGCACATTCAGTCGCGCTGACCCGGCTTCGGTTCGAGCCCTGCGCCAGGGTCTACGGCAGTTCTAAACTCCCGAATCCCTAGTCTAACTTGCTCTTGGGTGGCTAGGGAAATCCCCTACGGCGGATAATCTTTCGCGCCGGGCACGATCAGACATGCTCCCAATTGTTGCGTCTTCACGCTTCGCGTATTTTGTCTTTAGTTAAGCAAATTTAGCTTGGCTCAACAGCAAGACGTCTA
>Ga0207029_10222_pt1 | contig 14773 bp, 17 predicted proteins | sample Alteio_BWMinCont_39_FD_153282 | JGI IMG/M metagenome (GOLD analysis project Ga0207029, IMG submission 153282) | Enriched cells from forest soil in Barre Woods Harvard Forest LTER site, Petersham, Massachusetts, United States -... | ecosystem: Environmental > Terrestrial > Soil > Temperate forest >...
GAGTTTCTGGTCGTCCCCCTCTCTCACGGCAACTCCCGCTACCTCGCCTGGCTCACCGGTTGCGTCGACAAAGATTAACGCTCCCTCTGTAGTAAAGATTGTCTCCATCGTTTAGACTCAGCCAGACACGTTGCTTTCGGGGAGCGCACGCGCCCTCGCGTGCTGTGTTCGGCGCCCCCGCCGAACACTTCGTGCGCTGGTTTCCAGCCCCAAACACCATGATTTCCACAAGGCAAACAGCGCTCTGCTATTCCCCCTTCGATTCGCGCCGCTCTGCCTTCCCCACTTTCGCCCCCGTCCCCCTGACCCGCGCCCACAGTTTCCGCGGCCACGCATAATCCATGCACGGATGCTCTATCAGCGCAAAAAACACCGTCGCAATCACCAGTATCACCGGCACCCACACCAGCACGCCAATCCCCACGGTGGAGAGGTACCCCATACCCGGCATTTTCCTCGCCATTGCGCGCCCGAAAAACGACATGAACGGGTAATGTATCAAATAAATCGAATAGCACATCCCGCCGATGATATACACCGGTTTCCACGAGAAAAACCGCCGCAACCACCTGCCCCGGAACATCAAGCACAGGAAAATCAATATGACCGTCGGCAGCATATGCCGCAGCGTCCACAACGCCACCGGGTCCGGCCACGGCCAGCCAATCGCCGTGATAAACAGCACCACCGCCGCCCAGTCGTACCGTGCATTTTCGACCGTCTTTCCCTGCCGCATCTCAAGGTAAATATCCGCGAACAGGAATCCCGCCAGGAACAGCCCCAACTGGCTCAACACCGTGAAATCCATCCGCCCCTGCAACCGCAGAAACGGCAGCAACACCACCGCCATCGCGAGGCCCGCGCGCCGTATCGCCCTCGGCAGCCGGAAAACCTGCGCCAGTAGCGGCATCAGCAGGTAAAACTGCACCTCAATCTCCAGGCTCCACGTAACCCCGTTCAGCGCGGGCACATCCGCATAAACCAGCCCATGCAGATAAAACAACCGCACGAAAAACGTGGACACGTATCGGCCCCTCATCTCGGGGTCGCCCATGAACCACGCCGCGGCATAAAAGAGGATAAGCGTCAGTATATACGGCGGCTCCAGCCGGGTCACCCGCCTCAAATAATAGCGCCGTATCTCCACCGCTTTGCCGCCATACAAAAAGTGCCGCGCAAAGGGCAGCGCCAGGATGAACCCGCTGATCACAAAAAACAGTTCCACCCCCAATGTCCCCCGCGCAAATGCATTGGACACAGCCTGTTCCCACGGTTTCAACGTCCAATGATAAGCCCGGCCGAGGGAGTAATTGACATGGAACAGCAGCACCGACCCTATCGCCAAAAATCTCAACCCGTCAATTTCCGGTATGAAATTCCCCCCGGATGTGACGCGCGACAACCGGCCGATCCAGCGATTTATCCTGATTGCCATGATGGCCATGGTTGGACGCAGGCCGCCGCGACCGTAAACACAAACCGCCCGCCTCACAAGCCTGTACTCGGCGACATCGCCCGCGACTCAACACGAGGGCGTTTCAAACCCGTTCGGATCGATCGTCGGCGTCAGTCAGGATTTGTTCCCAAATAAAAATCGTCGTTTTGCGCTTTTCCGTTTGAATAAGAAAAATACCGGCGTAAGTTTGGGGTGTAGTATGGGTGAATTCGATCACAGGATGCTGACAACATTTTTGATGACTGTCTTTTTATTCGTGATGGTCGTCGCCGGTGTCTTCATCTTCATGGTCCTTCACGCCCGTCATCACCGGATACTCTCGGGCCTGGCTGGCGGTGATAAGTCGAAACATCCATCCTCCCCGCTTTACCACCCGCAATTTGCCCTGAAATACCCCAACACCTGGCTCGCCGTCAGAAACCGCGATCTCACCGCCGTGCAATCCGCGCTCGCCCTCGACAACACCAAACGCTGCTCGTGGACCGAGGGCCTTGCCGGCGACGGCGACCAGAAATTGTTCGTCTCTCCTCCCGTGTCCGGATGGGTTCTCGTCATCGGCGCGGCTTTGCCGGATGCGAATGACGACATCGACGCGTGCTTTCGTTTTCTCATGGACCTCAGCCGCAAGCTCGGCCATGTCCAGTTCTTCAGCGCCGACACCGTCCTGAATCACCACGCCTGGGTCCAGATCGAGCATGGCCGTGTCCTCCGCGCCTACGCCTGGGCCGGCAAAACCCTCTGGAATCAGGGCAAACCCACCCAGGCCGAAACCGATTTGAACCTGAAATGCTACGGTTACACCGAGACGCCGGAACCCGCCTCCTTCGCCGCCTCCGAACCCATTTCCAACAACTCCGACAAGGTCCATCTCCTCGCCGCCCGCTGGAGCCTCGATCCCGACGAAATTGACGAAAGCTTCATCGATCGCGAATGGGGCATCGTCGGCCAGCCTTCCCGCCTCTTTTAAATCTGCTCCGTCGCTTCGTGGAAAGCCCACGACCACTTCATGCGTTTATGGAGTTCGCCTGTCCCCGCACTCCTCCGCCGTGATGATGAACACCTGGCGCGGATGACGGAAGAATCTCCACCGCCGCCGCCCGGCCTGAAATTCTTCCGGAGCTTTTTGGTCGAGATGCGTCGATTGCTCCAGCATCGTGAGTGACGAGGGGCCCACCAGATAAATGTCCCCGGCCCTCAAATCCGTTTGCGGCGTGTCAAACTTGGGAAATGGGGCCCCAAAGCCAAAATCCACACACCCCTGCGGCAGCCGGTAATCATAGACGTAGCGCGCCACTACGGTGTCCACCAGCAGCGGATGACCCGCCGTCGGCGTCATCGCCCGCGCCGCGTCCCCCTGCGGCCCAAGATCGGCCTGGATGTCCCCGTGAAGGCTGCTGGCAACTTCCGCAAAAACCGAGCTGTTCGCGGCCAGGAACGCCAGAACCAGCACGGGACAAAGAACGATTGCCGCGGGCCGCGAAACCTTCCGCCAAAGCGACGCCGCCACGAATAACAACATCAAAATCACATACCAGGCGGACCCAAAGTACAGGCCTCCGATCAATCCCGAGACCAATATCCCGCCCGCCAGCGCCAGCCCCACCCACGCCGATTCATCCAGCGGACGCCTAAAAACCGCCGCCACCAGAAAAAACACCGACATCGCCATCAAGAGCATTTGTCCCGAGGTCTGAATGTCCAGAAAACGCTCGAACAGCTTCCATTTGCCCGGGCCAAAACGCTTGAAAGCGCCTGCCGCGTGGAAATGGAACGTGTGCAGAAATTCCTCCAGCCGGAAACCGATCATCCAAAGAAACAGCATTCCCGCCACCGCCACCGCTGAAACCGCCAGGGCCAATAGAACCCACGGTCGCCGGGCCGGGGCCGGCTCACGCCAAAGCCGCCGGATCATCAAAACTCCAAACGCCGCCGCGAACACCATCGCCCTTGGCGCCGTCAGCCCGCCGAGCGCCAGCAACAGGAATCCCGGAACCACCGCCGCCCCGCGCCATCCCGCGCATTCAACGAGCGCAAAGCCCGCCATGATGAGGGCCGCCGCCAGCGGCTCGGTGCGAAGTCCATCGTTGAAAAAGCCCGCGTTGACTCCGAGCGGCACCAGCCACTCCATCCACGCCGGCACCCGGTGTTTCCTAAGAACCGCAATCGTCGCTGCGGCAATGGTGAAATATATCGTCATTTGAAACCCCGTCATGGATGCCGCGCTCACGCCGAAAACCTTCAGCCAGCCCGCCAGCACGTGCGCGTGCACGGGCGGATAAACAAAAAAGAAATGGCTGGGAAACTCCTGCCGCACCAGCATCGGATTGGAAAAATCTCCCCCGCCGGCAAGGTTGAGCGCCGCCCCGGTGTAAAACAAGTCGTCCACCATCGGCTTGGGATAATCCAGTAGCCACAGCCCGCAGAAAAAGACCAGCGCTCCCCCGATCGCCAGCGGGAGGCGGTTTGCTGGCCCATGACCCGGTTTCATCAACGGCAAATTGAATGCGCTGCGGGGCTCATGTCCAGTGTCAATTTCAGCCCCCACCCCTCTGGACGATTTCTTCGCCTATTCCCATTTTCATCCTTGCCCCGCCCCGTCCCCGTCGCTAGCATCGGGAAAAGCTTGGGGTTCTGTTATGTCAATCGAACTGGCGCTCCAAAAATTTCCGAAGGATATCCGGCTCAAAGACGGGTCCAAATTCAAGCTACGCCCGCTCCGCAAGGACGACGAAAAGGCGTTCCATGAATTTTTCCTCAACGTCCCAGCCGAGGAGCGCATGTTCATCAAACACCGCGTCACCGAGCCTGAGGTCATCCGCGATTGGTGCCGCAACATCGACTTGGGCCGCAACCTTCCCCTCTTGGCCCTCGCCAACGGCAAAATCGTCGGTGACGCCACGCTCCATCAACAATTGGGCGGCTGGAAACGCCACATCGGCCGCGTCAGCATCCTCGTCCTTCCGGATTACCGCGGTCGCGGATTGGCCCGCGCCATGATCTCTGAAATGATTGACCTCGCCCGCCAGGCCGGCCTCGAAAAACTCGAGGCCGAATTCATCGGCGAGCAGGAGGCCGCCGCCAAAACCTTCGCCCTGCTTGGATTCAGCAACCTCCTCCGCCTCGACGACTACGTGAAGGACATGCAGGCGGTCACCCACGATTACATCCTCATGGGCTTGGAACTCAAGACCGATGAGGAATACGCCGGCATGGGCTGACCCGCCCGGCCGCCTCCCCAATTCGACACCACCCGGAGCCTCCATGACCGCTCCTGAGACCTGCCCCAATTGCGACGCCACCGTCCCGCCCGGCGCAAAGGCCTGCCCTGAATGCGGCTCATGCGAAAAAACCGGTTGGTCCGCCGCCGCTTCGTCTGACACTTTGGACCTGCCTGACGATGACTTCGACTACTCCGATTTCGTCAAAAAGGAATTCGGTCCAAAAAAAGCCCTGCCCCACGGCATCTCCTGGTTCTGGTGGATAGTGAGCCTGCTGGTCGTGGGCATGATTCTGTTCATGATTTTCGGAAGATAGAATTCCTGCGCCATTGCTTGACTTGACATCCCCGGGAAACATTCTGACATTCCTTCCGTGTTCATTCCCGCCCATGACAAACCCGGCCCGCCCGACAAAAACCCCGCTTCACCCAAAGCTCCTCCCAATCAAAAAACCAGCCCCTTTCAAGGTGTTACCCGCTACCACTGGCTCGTTGTAATCATCGCCGCCGCCGGCTGGTTGTTCGATTGCATGGACCAGCGCCTCTTCACCCTCGCCCGCGAACCCGCCTTGAAGGAACTGCTCAGCGCAGACCCGGCGCGGCTGGCGCACATCAGGGATTACATCGGCTACGCCACCACCTGGATGATGCTTGGCTGGGCCACTGGCGGCATTTTCTTCGGCCTCATGAGCGACAAAATCGGGCGCGTCAAAACCATGGTCGCCACGTTGCTCATCTATTCGGCGTTCACCGGCCTGTCCGGCTTCGCCCACAGTTGGTTCGACTTTGTGCTCTACCGTTTTCTCGTCGGCCTCGGTGTTGGTGGGATGTTCGGCGCCGCCACGGCCCTGGTCGCGGAAAGCGTCCCAAGCCACTTTCGCGCCATCGCCCTGGGCTTTCTCCAGGCTCTCTCGGCGCTCGGCAATCTCCTGGGCTCCCAACTCAGCCTCATCATCAAACCGGGCGCCGTGAACTTTATCGGTAATTTTTCCGGCTGGCAGGCGCTTTTTTTCGCCGGCATCGTGCCGTCCCTCCTCGTCATTCCCATCGTCTTCACCCTCAGGGAACCCGAAGCCTGGCGGGCCGCGAAAGCCAAAACCTCCCAGGGCCCGCAAAAGAAACTGGGCTCCTCGCTCGAACTCTTCCGCGACCCCCGCTGGCGCCGCAATACCCTCATCGGTCTGTTTCTCGGCGCTTCGGGAATGATCGGCCTCTGGGCCATCGGTTTCTTTTCCCCGGAACTCATCTCCTCCGCCCTCAAGGAATTGCCGCAATCCCAGATCGATACCGCCCGCGCGCTCGGCACCACCTTTCAGGACGCCGGCTCATTTCTCGGCATGATCGCCTTCACCTTCGTTGCCGCCTATATCAGCCGCCGCATCGCCTTCTTTGGCTCCTTCATCATTGCCATGATTGCAACGATTTTCGTCTTCAAGTCACTTCACACCGCGCACGATGCCTACTGGATGCTGCCCATCATGGGCTTCGCGCAGATGACCCTTTACGCCGGTTACTCCATTTACTTTCCCGAATTGTTCCCCACCCGGCTGCGCGGCACCGGTGTCGGCCTCTGCTACAATGCCGTCCGTTACCTCACCGCCCCCGCTCCAGCCCTGATGGGGCTCATGAGCACAAGGCTGGGCATTCGCAACGCTGCCGTGATCATGTCCTCAACCTACCTGATCGGTATGGTTACCCTCATCTGGGCCCCGGAAACCAAGGACAAGCCGCTGCCCGAAGAATAAGAAACGGCCCGACCAAACAATAAAAAAAGCCCGTTCGTTAAGAACGGGCTTTGGTATATTCTTTTGTAATCCCCGGTCAGGCCTTCGCGGCTTCCGCCGTTGCCGGTTCCTTGGCCTTTGCCTTTTCCGGTTTGGCTTCGGGCTCGGGTTCCGCAGGCGTCACGGGAACATCCACCCATTCCAGGATGGCCAGTTGCGCGGCGTCGCCTGAACGCTGGTGCAGTTTGACAATCCGCGTATAACCGCCGTGCCGTTCCTTTTGGGTCGGGGCGATCTCCGTGAACAGGATTTTCACCGCGTCCTCCTGGTGCAGCCGCGCCGCGGCCAGCCGCCGGTCGTGGATCGTGCCGTGCTTGCCCAGCGTGACCATCTTCTCGGCCACGGAACGCGCCGCCTTGGCCTTCGCCAGGGTCGTCGTCACCCGCTTGTGCTTGATCAGACTGCAAACCAGATTGGCCAGCATCGCGTTCCGGTGTGACCCGGTGCGGCCCAACTTGGCTGTTCGCTTTAAATGTCGCATAAACTGTTACTCCACGGTCGTCGTCACGGGCGCCGCTTCTTCCTTGGGCGTTTCGAGCGTCTCCGCGTCGAACGTCATCCCCAGCGTCAGGCCCAGCGTCGCCAGCTTTTCCTTGATTTCGTTGAGGGATTTCTTCCCGAAATTGCGGTACTTCAGCATTTCGGCCTCGGTCTTCATCGCCAGTTGTCCCACGGTCGTGATGTTCGCGTTGTTCAGGCAGTTCGCCGCGCGCACGCTCAACTCGATCTCGTTGACGCTCATGCCCAGCAGCTTCTTCAGCTTCGTCTTCTCCTCGTCCTGCTTGTCCACCACTTCCTCAAACTCAACCGCGTTCTTGTCGTAACCCACGAACACGTCGAGATGATGCTGCAGAATCGCCGAGGCCTGCGTCAGTGCGTCATCAGGCGTAATGCGCCCGTCCGTCCAGATCTCCACGATCAACCGGTCGTAATCCGTCCGCTGGCCCACGCGCGCGCTCTCCACCGCATAACGCACCCGCGTCACCGGCGAAAACAGCGAATCAATCGCGATCACCCCGATCGCCTGGTTTGGCTTCTTGTTCTCGTCGCCGGGGCAGAAACCGCGCCCGACCTTGACTTCCAGCTCCATCTCAAATTTCTTCTTCTTGTCGAGCGTGCAGATGTGCTGCTTGGGGTTCACCAGCTCCACATTCTGGTTCAGCTCGATCTCCCCCGCCGTCACTTCGCCTTCCTTGTTCACGGAAAGCAGCAGCGTCTGCGGTTCGCGGCTGTGCGCCTTGAATAAAATCCGCTTGAGATTCAACACGATGTCCGTCACATCCTCCACCACCCCGTCCACCGTCGTGAATTCATGCATCGCCCCGTCGATCTTGATCGACGTGATCGCCGCACCCTCCAGCGAGGAGAGCAGCACCCGGCGCAATGAATTGCCGATCGTGTGGCCGTAGCCCGTTTCAAACGGTTCGGCGACAAACTTGGCGTAGGTTTCCGTGGCGGTCGACTCTTCCTTGGTCAGCCTCTTCGGCATTTCGAAACGTCCTAAACGTACTGGCATACTTTTCTTTCTTTCCGGCAAATGTAATCTGGCCCCTCCGGCGTTTTTATTCCCGCCGCCGGACTGGCCCGTGTATTTGCCTTTTGTGCCCTCCGGAGAGGGCGGGTTCAATTAACGGGAATAAAATTCTACGACCGCCTGCTCGTTGGCAATCGGCTGAATCTCGTCACGCGACGGAATCCTCATGATCACGCCCTTGAAGGCTTCCTTGTTCAGCGAAAGCCAGTCGGGTATCGCGCGGCTCGTCGCCATTTCCATGCCCTTCGTCGCAAGCTGGCGCGAAACATTCGAGTCCTTGACCTCCACCACGTCGTTCACCTTCAACGCGTATGACGGAATGTTCACCTTGCGCCCGTTCACCTTCACGTGGCCGTGGCTCACCATCTGGCGCGACGCCGCGCGCGTGTTGCCGAAACCCAGGTGATACGCCACGTTGTCCAGGCGCGTCTCCAGGATCTGCAGCATCTGCTCGCCCGTCACACCGCGGCGCTTCAGGGCCTTCTCATAAACGCCCCGGAACTGCTTTTCCATCAGCCCGTAAAAATAACGCAGCTTCTGCTTCTCGATCAAACCCAGACCGTAATCCGTGTGCTTGCGGCGGGACTTCGGACCATGCACGCCGGGGCCGTAATTCCGGCGCTCCAGATACTTCGTGGGACCAAAAATCGGCACGCCAAAACGGCGGCTGATGCGAACGCGGGGACCTGTATAACGAGCCATATCTTGATTGAAATTTTAAAAAGTTTTTGTCAAACGCGGCGCTTCTTGCGCGGGCGGCAGCCGTTGTGCGGCACCGGCGTCACGTCCTTGATCACGGTTACTTCCAGCCCGATCGCCTGCAACGCCCGGATTGCCGATTCACGGCCCGAACCGGGGCCCTTCACACGCACTTCGATCTCCCGCATCCCGTGCGCCATCGCCTGCCGTGCGGCGTCCTGCGCCACCTGTTGCGCCGCATAAGCCGTGCTCTTCCGCGAGCCCTTGAATCCCACCCGGCCCGCGCTCGACCACCCGATCAAATTGCCGTGCAAATCCGTGATCGTCACCTGTGTGTTGTTGAACGTCGCCAGGATGTTCGCAATGCCCGCGGAAATATTCTTCGCGCCCTTCGCCTTGATGATCTTCTTGGCGTTGGGATCATCGGCCAGCAACTCCGCCGCCGTCGGCGCCGCCACCACCGCCACCGGTGCTGCCGCGTCAGCCGGCTTGGCCGCTTCGGCTCCGCCTTCAGTTGCAGGTCCCGCCTTCTTGGCCGGCTTCTCGGCCGCCGGGGCGCCGGCTTCCGCCTTCGCTTCCTTTTTGGGCGCCGCTTTCTTTTTGATTTCGTCAGCCATGATAAAAAATTGTTCGAAAATTAATGGATGCCCGTCTTTGCGTTCGGATTGCGTTGCACGCCCACTGTCTTGCGCGGGCCCTTGCGCGTGCGCGCGTTGGTCTGCGTCCGCTGCCCGCGCACCGGCAGACTCCGCAGATGCCGGATACCCCGGTAGCATTTGATGCCCTGCAACCGCTTCAAATTCATGCCCAGCTCGCGGCGCAGATCGCCTTCGATCACATACTTCCCGTCCTGAATCGCATGCACGATCTGCGACATCTGCTGCTCGTCCAGGTCCTTCGCCCGGATGCTCGGATCAATCTTGGCTTTTTCCAGGATGACCTTCGCGTTGACCGGCCCAATGCCGTAAATGTAGCGAAGCGCTATGTCGATTCGCTTTCCGCCGGGAATTTCCACTCCGATGATGCGTGCCATATTCTTTTATCCTTGCCGCTGTTTGTGGCGCTGATTCGTGCATATCACACGAATCACGCCTTTGCGCTTGATCACCTTGCAATTTTCGCAAAGTTTTTTTACTGATGCGCGAACTTTCATATTTATTTTTCGTTGCTAATAATCCGGCCCTTCGACAGATCAAAGGGCGACAATTCCAGCATCACTTTATCGCCCGGCTTCAATGAAACCGGGCTCACCCCGGCCTTCCGCCCGTGATGCGCCAGCAGCCGGTGACCGTTGGCCAGTTCCACCCGGTACAATCTTCGCGGCAGCGTTTCCACTACGGTACCTTCAACTTCGATGGCATCCGCTCGGGCCACGTTAAGATTTCCGGTTCGGCCTCGGTGACCAGCACCGTATGCTCAAAATGAGCTGACAGTGAACCATCTTGCGTTACCACTGTCCAGCCATCATTCAAAATTTTTACTCCCGGCAAACCCGCGTTCACCATCGGCTCTATCGCCAGCGTCATCCCCGCCCGCAACTTCGGCGACGATTTCCCGTCCACAAAATTCGGAATCTGCGGCTCTTCGTGCATCGACCGCCCGACCCCGTGCCCGACAAATTCTCTCACCACGCTGAACCCGTTGCCTTCTACATACTTCTGAATCGCGCGCGATATGTCCACCACCCGCTTGCCCGCCACCGCCTGCGCAATCCCTTCATACAGCGACTTTTCCGTCACGTCCATCAGCCTCTGCGCCGCCACGCTGCATCCGCCCACTGCCACTGTCCGCGCCGTGTCGCCAATAAACCCGTTGTAAACCACGCCCACGTCCAGGCTCACAATATCGCCAAACTCCACCCGCCGCTCGCCCGCCAGCCCGTGCACCACCTGGTCGTTCACCGAAATGCAAATCTGGCACGGATACTCCCGATCGCCCACCCGATAGCCCAAAAATGCGCTCTTGCCGCCGTAATGCTTGATCCGCGTCGCGGCATACAGATCAATTTCCTTCGTCGTGACGCCCGGCTTGATCCACGCCGCCACGTCATTCAGCACTGCTCCGGCAACCGCACAGGCAGGCCGCATCGCCTCCAGGTCCCGGTCATTTTTCAAAACGATCATTTTGCCTTTGCCGCGGCAATCATCAGTTCCGGCCGCCTTCGCCGGACGCTCAGAGCCGCCCTCGCAGCCGCGGCCCGCCACCCCGTCCGCCGCGTCCGCCCCGCAAAAAACCGTCGTAATGCCGCATCAACAAATGCGACTCCATCTGGCGCATCGTGTCCAGCAGCACCCCCACGTTGATCAACATGCTCGTGCCGCCGAAAAATTGGGCCACCTGATACGGAATCTGCATGTTCCGCGTGAGGATGATGGGGATGACCGCGATCGCCGTCAAAAACACAGCGCCGGCCAGCGTGATCCGGCTCATCGAATTGTGCAGATAAGCGCTCGTCGCCTGTCCCGGGCGCACGCCCGGAATATACCCGCCGTTCTTCTTCAAATCGTCCGCGATCTGCAACTCGTTGAATTGCGTCGCCGTCCAGAAGTACGAAAAGAAAAGGATCAACAATCCATACACGAGGATATAGACCACCGTGCCATCGTTCAAAGCCTGCGCCGGCCTCGCCAGCCATCGCAACGACGGTGAAAGCGCGGCCAGCCGCGCGAACACCTGCTGCGGCACCATCAGGATCGCTCCCGCAAAAATGATCGGCATCACGCCGGAAAAATTCAGCCGCAACGGCAGAAACGAGGTGCTCCCCGCGTAAACCTTCCGCCCCACCACCCGCTGCGTGTATTGCACCGGAATCTTTCGCTGCGCCTGCGTCACCGCGATGACTCCCGCCACCACAAATGCCAGCAGCAAAACCAGCGCAATCAAATGGCCGATATTGAATTTGTCCCCGTGAAACATGTCCACCAATCCGGTCATCGCCTGCGGCAGCCGCGCCAGGATGCCGATGGTGATGATCAGCGAAACACCGTTGCCAATCCCCCGCTCCGTGATCTGTTCGCCCAGCCACATCAGCAGTAGCGTCGCCACCGTCAATATCAACACCGTCTGGAACCGGTACCACCAGAGATTCTGATAAAGCACCAGTGTGTTGTGCGGAAAATCGCCAAACCCCGGTATGGACTTGGGATGTTCCCAGCCCAGGGCCAACAGCGTTCCCTGGCCGATGCAAATCAAAACCGTAAGATAGCGGCTGTACTTGATGATCTTCACCCGCCCGCCATCTTCCCGCGCCATCTTGCTCAGTGACGGCACCACCGCCGTCAGCAATTGCATCACGATCGTCGCGCTGATGTAGGGCATGATGCCCAGGGCTCCCACCGCGCAGTTCTCCACCGCCCCGCCGGTGAAGGTGCTAAACAGGCCCAGGGCCGAGGGACCCGTGGCATGGGCGCTGTCAATATATGCCTTTAGCGTGGCACCATCCAGGCCGGGAACCATGATGTACGCCGTCAGCCGGCAGATCGCCAGCACCAGCATCGTGAACAGGATGCGGGACTTCAGCTCCGGTATCTTGAAGCAATTCGCAAACGTGTTGAAGATGGAGGCGAGCATGAATCAATAGGGTGCCGGACTAGGCCTTCCGGGGCGGGTACACCTTGGGCGGAATGACTTCGCAGGTCCCGCCCTTGGCCTCGATTTTCGTACGCGCTGACGCGCTGAACGCATGGGCGATGATCGTCAGCTTCTTCGTAAGCTCACCGGAACCAAGAATTTTTATCCGCGGAAGACGCCCGTTGGCAAGCCCCAGGCTTCGTAACCCTGCTTCATCCACCTTCGCTCCGTTCTCAAAAACATTCAGCGCTTCCAGGTTCACGGGGATGTATTCCACCGTGTGCATCGCGTTGTTGAAACCGCGCTTGGGAATGCGCCGGATCAACGGCATCTGGCCGCCTTCAAAACCAATGCGCACCGAGCTGCCGGAACGCGCCGTCTGCCCCTTGCCGCCCCGCCCGCTCGTCTTGCCGTGCCCGCTGGATTCGCCCTGCCCCAGGCGCTTGCGACGGTGCTTGGCGCCGGGTCGGTGTTTAAGATCGTGTAAACGCATAAAAATTCAATCGTGTTGCTGCTTCTCTCACGCCACCGGCGGCAATCCGGGTGCTTCCAGTTTTTTCACCACCATTCCGCGGCTGCGATAAATGTCCTCGCGCAAACGTAATTGTTGCAGGGCCCCGAGTGTCGCTTTCACCACATTCGCGGCGTTCTTGGAACCGAGCGACTTGCTCAGGATGTCCTTCACTCCGGCCGATTCCAGCACCGACCGCACGGTCTTGCCCGCAATGATACCGGTACCGGGAGATGCCGGGCGCAACAGGACCTTCGCCCCGCCAAAATGGCAGAATACTTCGTGCGGTATCGTCGCTTCTTTAAGCGAAACACCTACCATGTGCGCCCGCGCCAATTCCCCGCCCTTGCGAATCGCATCCGCCACTTCGCCGGCTTTTCCCAAACCAATACCCACGCGTCCGCGTTTGTCGCCCACGACTACCAGCGCGCTGAAATTGAACCGCCGTCCGCCCTTCACCACTTTCGCGGATCGGTTGATGAACACGACCTTCTCGGTCAGTTCCTGCGACGGCGATCCGTCCGCTGAAAGCTCAGGCCCGTCATTCGGTCCCCGGACTCGGCGCGAACGGCCAAAGCCGCGTCCGCCGCCACCACCGCCGCCACGGGAATCGCCAGATGTATTTTTGGGTATTTCAGCCACAGTATTAATTGGTTGTTAAAATTGCAGACCCGCCTCGCGCGCCGCGTCAGCCAGGGCTTTCACCTTGCCATGATAACGTGCCGTGCCGCGGTCGAAAACGATCTGCTTGATGCCCTTGCTCTTCGCCGCTTCCGCCGCCCGCGTCCCGACGGTTTTTGCCGAAGTCACATTCGCGGCCAGCTCGCCCGCCGCTTTGCCCAGCGTCGAAGCCGCGGCCAGGGTCACCCCCGCCGTGTCGTCGATGAATTGAACGTGGATGTTCTTGTTCGAGAAGCACACGCTCATCCGCGGACGCTCCTTGGTCCCGATGACCTTCTTGCGGATTCGCCAGTGGCGCAGTTGCCCGAGTCTTTGTTTCTTTTCAGTTCTCATTGCTTTGGGGTCACGGATTTGCCGTGGCCATGTTTCTGTTATTGGACGGTCTTGCCTTCCTTGCGGACGACCTTTTCATCCACATAACGCACGCCCTTGCCCTTGTAAGGTTCCGGCGGGTAGAAGCTGCGGATCTCCGCCGCCACCCTTCCCACCTCCGCCTTGTCCGGCCCTTCAATCGTCAGCTTGGTGTTTTCCTCCACCGTCACCTTGATCTGGTCGGGTATCGGGTAAAGCAGCGGATGCGAATAACCCAGGCTCAAATTCACGTTCTTACCCTGCACCGCGGCCTTGAAACCAACGCCCTGGATGGCCAGCCGTTTCACAAATCCCTCGCTCACGCCCTTGACCATGTTGTTCACCAGCGCGCGGCTCAGTCCGTGCAGCGCCTTCGATTCCGCGTCGTCGTTCGCGCGGCTGACCACGATCTTGTCGCCCTCCACCTTCAGGCTCGTACGGCGGTGCAATTCCATCTTGAGCTTCCCTTTCGGGCCCTCGACGGACACCTTCTGCCCGTCCACGTTCACCTTGATCTTGGCCGGGATGACAATCGGTTGTTTTCCAATGCGTGACATAGACTTAAATGGTTACCAGACGTAGCAAATCAATTCGCCGCCCAGGTTGCTCTTGCGCGCCTGCGTGCCGGTCATCACACCCTGCGATGTGGAAACGACCGAGATGCCCAGCCCGTTGCGCACCCGCGGAATTTCCGTCGCGCCCACATAACGTCGCAAACCAGGCGTGCTGACGCGGCGCAAACCTTCAATCACACTCTTCTTGCCTTCGTACTTCAGCTTCAGCTTGATCTTCTTCAGCGTCTTGCCCTCCACGGAAACCTCGCCCACATAACCTTCCTTGCGGAGAATATAGGCGATGCTCTCCTTGATTTTGGAGTGCGGCATCTCAACGGCCGGCAATTGCACGCGGCTCGCGTTGCGGATGCGGGTCAACATGTCGGAAATCGTGTCAGTCATAAAATTACCAGCTC